>Ga0315336_1001133_pt1 | contig 56666 bp, 51 predicted proteins | sample ASW5metaG_FD_204512 | JGI IMG/M metagenome (GOLD analysis project Ga0315336, IMG submission 204512) | Ammonia-oxidizing marine archaeal communities from Monterey Bay, California, United States - ASW #5 | ecosystem: Environmental > Aquatic > Marine > Intertidal zone | place: USA: California...
GGGATGACCGCGGGACTGGTGGTCTCGACGGTGATGCCACCCGCTTCCAGCGCGTTGGCCAGTACGGCCCCCTCGCCCGTCGTTCCCTCGACGAGAAGCACCGTTGGTGGCCCCTCGACGCGCACCGCCCCGAATGCCGCATCGTTCTGCACGATGGCATCGCCGGCTGCGGACACGCGCACTTGGTAGCGGGCGAGTTCGGCCTCGGTGGCCTCCCGCTCGAACTGCACGGTGGTCAGGCCGGCATCGACCTCGAGCGCGCGTTCCTCGACGACCTCCGCGCCCACCAGCAGGCTGACGAGCACTGTGGCCGGCTCGGATGCAGCGATGGTCGCTTCGATCGCGTAGCTCTCGCCGACTCGCACCGTGCCCAAGCTGGAGACACCGGCGACCGCCACGTCGAGGCCGGCGGCGCGGCCGACGGGAACGACATCGATCTGCACGCCGCCTTGTCCGAGCAGAGCGGCTTCGAGATCGTTGTCGCCGACGGTGAACCGTCCGTCGGACAAGATGACGATGCGTCGACGGGCATCAGTGGGCAACACCGCTCCGGCCAGACGCAACGCCCGTTCGGCATCGGTCTCGCTGCCGTCGATCTGCACGGCGGGTACGCCGAGCACGTTGTCGCCCTGGAGCGTCAATTCCAACCGGGCGTCGGCGCCGAACAAGGCGATGGCGCTACGAGCGCCGTCGGGTTGGGCGGCGAGGGCGTCTTGCACCCAGTCGACGCTGTCGGCTCGTCCGCCCGTGGTGACCGAGTCGGATGCGTCGATCAGGAAGACGGTGGCGACGTCGCCGGCGGATCGATGAATTGTGGCGCCGAGGAGCGCGGCGATGAGAAGCCCGACCACCGCGACGCGGGCGCCCACGGCGACCCGCCACTGCTTGGTGGTCACTCCCACGCGGCGTCGGGCGAGAAGGAACTCGGCTGCCACGACCGCAAGGAGCGGCCAGAGCAGCCACTCGCGAACTGATTCTTCCCCGCGAGGTCGTTTCTCACCGGGTTCGATCACCCGGAGTTCGGTGGGCAAGCCGGGGACGGGGTCGACCTTGCTCTCCGACGCGGGGCTGTTGACCGCGATCGTGGTCTCGTTACCCTCACCGTCGATCAGGCGCCAGAAACCCGTGCGCTCGATCCGGGGTGAAGGGGTGCCCGGTGGGATCGTGATCTCCTGGCCCGCCGGGGCGATGATCGTGCTCACCTCAGTCGGCGAGAGCGGGATCTGATTGCCGACCTCGAGACCGGTGGGCGGCAACGACCCGCCGGCCAACTGGCCGACCATCCGGTCGATGAGGATCGGAAAGGCGATCTGGAGAGGGAGATTCGTGTCGCCGAGCGAGAACGACAGGTAGAGGAACGGGCGTCGACCGCTCGTGCTCTCGACAAGAAGCGGGGCTCCGGGCGCAGCGACGAGAACCCGCCCCTCGGTAGTAACGATCTGTTGCGCCGTCGCGATGACCACGTCGGACAGGTCGAGGTTGGACAGCAGGCTGTTGTTGGTGTCGACGAGGGTCACAGCCGGGCCCGTGATCTCCTCGCCGACCGTGATGCCCGGCGCTCCGCCCGGACTGGCGATCGCGATGAACGGCGCGGGTGGGTCGGCCGGCGGATCGACGCCGTTGTAGATGATCAGATCAGGATCGACGGCGGGATCGAGCGTCGGTCCGGTCTCGAGTGTCAGCGACGGAATCACCGCAAGGGCGCGCTCGAGGAAGGGGTCGGGCGTGCCGACCACCGAGACGGTCAGCTCACGGCGCCGAGCGGCAACCGCGTAGGCATGGTCGTCGGCATCGAGAAGATCCTCGCTCTCGAGGAACAGATCGACCCGGTCGCCCGCGGTTGTCTCGAGCTCCCATGTGGCGACTTCGTTGGCGGCGATGTCGAGGACGGTGTCGGCCACGGTCAGCCCGTCGACATCGAGGCGAACGGGCTGGCTCACCCGCTGGGACCCGTGATTGGTCACGGTGGCGATCACGCGGAGGCCGCTGCCCGACGGTTCGACCACGAGCCCGGACGCGGCGCGGTTGGTGCTACTCCGACCGACCTGGTGATACACGGTGTCGAGTGGGAGGAGGCGCTGTTCGGCGAGCGTCAGTCCGCCATCGCTGAGGAGCGCGAACCCGATTGGTACACCGGGGGTCTCCAGACTCTCGGCCAGCAGGAACGCGTCGGCGAAGTCGGCCGCTGCGGGGTTGACCTCGATGCTGTCGAGCGCTCGTTCGAATGCCAGTTCGTCGGGACTCGCCGAGAGAAGAACGCGGCTTCGCGGCCCGGCTTCGACCACACTGGCAATTGCGCCGTCGGGCATCTGGCCGCGCAGGTCGCGGGCGATCGACAGAGCATCGGCCAACCGGTCGGGGTCGCCGTCGCTTGCTGCCATCGAGCCCGACGCGTCGACGATGAAGACCGTGTGGTCGGCGAGGATCGCATCGGTGGACCGGATGGGGTTGGCCACGAGTCCGGCCAGGAGAAGTGCGGCCAGGATCTGCGCGAGGAGCAGCCAACTCGGGCGCAGCCGATGCCACGGCACGGCGGCGGAAACCGGGCGCGGTGCCTCATCCCAGAGAAATACCGAACTCACTGACACGCGCTGCCGCCGCGGTTTCAGGACGTGGAGGATGATGATCGGAATGACAAGCAGGGCGAGCCACAACCCGGCTGGATTCGCGAACCTCATGTGAGAAGTCCCTCTCGGCGCCAGCTGCCGAACAGCGTGCGTTCGAGGTCGTCGTCGAGACCGATGAGGGTGTGGGCGACACCGCTCAATCGGCAGTGTTCGGCCACCTCTTCATGCCACTTCGCTACCCGCTCGGCGAGGGCCTTGAGGTCGCGGGGCGACGCACTCACGGGCACGACCTGCCCGGTCTCACGGTCGACGACGTCGATGTCGCCGGCGAGGTCGACGCTGAAGTCGCGCTCGTCGACGAGATGAATGACCGCCGACTGATCGCCACGGGCGGGCAGGCGGCGGATCGCCTGCCTCCAGTCCGGAGTGAGCAGGTCGGAGATCACGACGGTGAGCCCGGGCGATGATCGCCGGCCGAGAAGGTCGGAGACGGCATGGGCGAACTCGGTGGGCCCGTCGGGTTGAAGCGCGAGGAGATGAGCGAACAGGGCCGGCGCCGCGCTGCGTCCCGAGAACCTCGGCGGCGGACCCTTGAACGGAAAGGTCGCCACCGTGACGACGTCTCGCCGCACCAGCGAGACGAAGCCGATCGCCGCTGCGACCTGGCGAGCCAGATGGAGCTTCTCGGGCGCCTCCATCGACGCGCTCGTGTCGATCAGTAGCCGGATCGTGATGTCTTCTTCGGCCTCGTAGAGCTTCAGGAGCAGCTGGTCGAGCCGGGCGTAGAGGTTGTAGTCGATGCGGCGAAAGTCGTCGCCGGGGTGATATTCCCGGTAGTCGGCGAAGTCGAGCGAGCTGCCGTGCCGGTGAGAGCGATGATCGCCCGAGAACTGGCCCGCGAGACGCTGGCCGGTCCGGAGTTGGAGCCGTTCGAGTCGACCGAGAAGGTCAGGAGCGAGCAGCTCGTCGCTCATGCGCCCCGCAGCCCCGCGGACGGTCGGGCGGTCCGTTCGACGATGTCGGCGATGACCTGGTCGGTGGTGAGGCCGTCGGCGGCAGCCTCGTAGCCGGTGACGAGTCGGTGCCGCAGAACCGGGGTGGCCATGGACGCGATGTCGTCGAGCGCCACGGCTGGTCGTCCGTCGAGCAACGCCGCGGCCTTGGCGGTGAGGATGAGGGCCTGCGCGCCACGCGGCGAGGCGCCGAAGCGAACCGCTCGACGGACCATGTCGGGTGCGTCGTCGGTCGGGTGTGTGGCCGCGACGAGGTCGACCGCGTAGCGCACGAGATGTGAGGCGACCGGCACCTCTCGGGTAAGGGCGATCATGGCTCGGAGCTGCTCGCCGTCGGCCACTACATCGAGGCTCGGTCGCTCAGCGCCCGTGGTCCGCGACACGATCTCGGTGAGGTCGTCGGTGGACGGGAAGGGAACGATCGCCTTCAGCAGGAACCGGTCGAGCTGGGCCTCGGGCAGGGGGTAGGTGCCCTCGTTCTCGATCGGGTTCTGCGTGGCCATGACGAAGAACGGCCGGGGCAGCGGTCGCGTGGCTCCGGCGACGGTGACCGCGCGCTCCTGCATGGCTTCGAGCATGGCCGACTGCGTCTTCGGCGTGGCACGGTTGATCTCGTCGGCCAGCACCAGATTGTGGAAGATCGGTCCGGAACGGAAAACGAAGTCGCGACGTCCGTCGTCGCCCTCCTCGAGTACCTGGGTGCCGACGACATCCGCGGGCATGAGGTCAGGTGTGAACTGAATCCGTCCGAGGTCGACGGCGACCACCTCGGCGAGGGTCTTGAGCAGCTCTGTCTTGCCTAGCCCGGGGACCCCCTCGAGCAGCACGTGGCCCTCGCACAGCATCGCGACGAGAACCGCCTCGATGAGATCGTGCTGGCCGACGATCACTCGTCCGATCTGATCCCGGATGGCGGCGCCGATCGACGCGTAGTCCTCGGGACTCATCTCTGGCGTGGTGTTCATTGGTGTCTGGCTCCTGGAGTCAACCGGTGACAAGAGAATCGAAATAGGCCGCGACCTGATCGCGAAGAGAGGGTGGAATCTCGCTTTGAGCGAGAGCGTCGACCGAGGCGTCGCGATACTCGCGGATCACCTCGCTGAGCGGCACGGTGAGCGTGCCATCGCCGGATTCGGTGTCGGACTTGCCGACGGTCTCGGTCTCGCCGGACCCGCTTATGCCGTCGACGAACTCCTCGTCGGAGGCTCCGCCCACGGGCACCACGGTCTGCGTTCCGCCGTCGATGGGAGCAAGGTCACCGTTTCCGGCACCGCTTCCGGAGCCGGAACCACGGCCAGAACCACCACCCGGATTGTTGACGCTGACCTCACCGTTGACGTCGCCGCCACCACCGCCCTGACCGCTGCCTTGGCCGGAGCCCGAGCCCGACCCGGATCCGGACCCCTCACCCGATCCCTCGCCGGAGCCCTCACCCGATCCTTCTCCCGAACCCTCACCTGAGCCCTCACCTGAGCCCTCGCCCGAACCCTCACCGGATCCGGGCTGGCTGCCCGACCCTTGCCCGGGTGTGCTCGACTCGCCTGCTCGGGCCAATCCGTCGCGGGCCGAGGCGACGGCGTTGGCAGCCTCACCCAGCTGGGCTTGGGCAGCAGAGGATGCTTCCGCGGCACGTTGGGCGTCGGCGGCCGCTTCGAGGGCCTCAGCCGCTGCGTCGGTGTCGCCGGCAGCGAGCGCCTCGGCCGCAGCGGCCAGCGCCTCGGCTGCGTCGGGGTTGCCGACCCGCTGCGCTTCGGCGAGTTCTTCGAGCCGCTCGGCGAGCTCGGCGGCTTCGTCGGCGCTGAGGCCGTCGAGGCCGGCCGCAGCGGCGTCGAGTTGCTCGGCCGCGCTGCCTTCGGAATTTTCGGTGAGACTCTCGTTCGACAGGCTCCGCTCGAGGCCGCGCTGGGCGGCTCGCTCGGCCAACAGGCTGTCGCGCTGAGCCGCCTCGAGATCGGCTTCGGCGGCGGCAAGAAGTTCTTCGGCGGTCTCCAGATCGGATGTGTCGCGAAGATCAGCGAGGAGTTCTTCCAGCCGCGCCGCGGCGGCGTTTTCTTCGGGGTCCTGCTCGAGTAGTCGTTCGAGTTCTGCTTCGAGTTCCTCGATCTGGTCGGCAATCGCTGCTCTCGCTCGCTCCTGTTCTGCTCGCACATCGTCCTGCGGGTTGGGAATGAACGCGAGGCTCATCGCGCCGAGGGCGAGAACGGCGGTGATGGTCCATCGGCGACCGGAGGTGGCGATCGGCGCTGCCTCACCTGGGCTGCGGGTGGCGGCCATGTGATCGGCTCGCTCATGGATCGCGGGACCAAACGGGGCGTCGTCGGCTGAGAACTCGAGCGCGGTGCCGAAGGCGTCCTTGGTATCGAGCCTGCGGTCGGCCGTGATGGCAGCGGCACGGTCGGAGACGCGTAGCACGAGAGCGATCGCGGCCACGAGGATGACGGCGCCGACCGCAAGGGCGAGTGCGCTCGGCTCCGGCCATGTCCAGGGCCGCATGCGACCGGCGATCATCAAGAGAAGCGCCGCCAACGCCACCGCCGGACCGATGAAGGCAAGGGTGGCTACACCCCAGACCAGCTTGAGTCGGCGGGCGACGCGACGCAGGAAGCTCTCGGTGACTTGGGTCATCGTTCGGTCTCCGCTGGTGTCGTGACGAGGCGACTTGCTCGCCAAACCGCGAGGCCCGAGATGCCGGCGAGGACGAGGCTCGACTCGAGCCAATAGGGAATGCCGACGTCGCGGACGTTGCCGTCTCGTTCCGACGTGGCCGCGAGCCCCTCGAAGGGGGAATTGATGTTGCCGTCGTCGTCATCGGCGATCAGGTCGGCGACCGCTACGACGGGCGCCGCGTAGAGCAGTGCGGCCGGCGGGTCGGTGCGGTCGAAACGATTGTCGCGTTCATCGAGGACCGCAGCGGCGCCGTAGAGAGCGAAGGAACCGAGCGTCATCAGAATCATCGCTCCGTAGGCGAGCACCGTCGCCACCTGCACTCGCTTTGTGACCGCGGAGCACCAAGCGGAAACACACGCGAGAACGAGCGTGGTGCCGATCACGCCCGCGAGTGACCGGACGACATCGCCTTTGCTCACCCCACCGATCAGATAGCCGATCGCCAGGATGGGCATCGTGGCGACGATGAGCAGAAGAATGAACGCGACGGCGGCCGAGATCTTCCCCAGAACGATCGAGATCGGGCGGAGAAGGGTGACCTGCAGGGGCACCAGTGTCTGGCGCTCACGCTCGCCGGCAATCGCGCCCGAGACCACGCCCGGCACGCTGAAATGGACGAGCAGGAGGACCAGCAGGATCGTCCATTCGAAGACCGATTGGCCGATGCCGGCGGTCTCCGTGGCAGTGATCGTGCCCCCGTCGAATCGGTTGACCGTGTTCGAGCGCTGCGACTCGTAGGCGACCCAAGCGACCATGGCCACAAGAGAGAGGTAGACGAGGAGCGCGGCGACAGCACGCCAACTGCGCACACGAACGCGGAGCTCGCGGGCGAGGACGGGGTTGGCGGCCAGACTCATTGGACCACGCCTTCCGTGAGCGACAAGAAGAGGTCCTCGAGCCCACCGCCGGTGCGGACGAACTCGACGACCGGCCGATTCTCTGCATTCACGAGCCGGCGCAGCAGCGCTTCCTGCTCGGCCTCGTCGACCACCGTGAACTGTTCCTCGGATCCGTCAGCGAATCTGACCTGCATCACCCGGCCGCCACCGAGCCGTTCGAGGATCTCCGAAGGGGCTCCCGCGGCCAGCAGGCGCCCCGCCTCCATGATGGCGACGTCGGTACACACCTGCTCGAGCTCAGCGAGAATGTGGGAGCTGATGATGATCGTCTTTCCCATGCCCTGAAGACGGGCGACGAGGTCTCGCAATTCGACCCGCGCTCGGGGGTCGAGCCCGCTCGCCGGCTCGTCGAGGATCAGGAGCTCGGGGTCGTGGACCAACACGCGAGCGAGGCTGAGACGTTGCTTCATTCCGCGTGACAGTGACTGGACCGGGGCGTGCGTTTTCACGCTGAGATCGACCAGCTCGAGCAGGGCCTCGACGAGCGCGGGCCGCTCCTTGCGCGAAATGTCGTGGGCGGCCGCGAAGAAGCCGAGGTACTCATCGACACTCATGTCGTCGTAGACACCCAGCTGATCGGGCATGTAACCAAGACGACGGCGAACGGCTCTTGGTTCCCGAACCGGGCTGTGGCCGAGAACGTTCACCTCGCCATCGGACGGTCGAACGAGCGTGGCGAGGATCGAGAGCGTGGTTGTCTTGCCTGCACCGTTGGGGCCGATGAGGCCGAAAATCGAACCCTTGGGGACCTCGAGATCGACGTTGTCGACCGCCATGGTCGACCCGAAACGCTTGCTCAGGCCGTCGATCTTCACCGCGGGGCCGTCAACCGGTGCTTCGTCGCTCACGCTGCCTCCTGGGAGATCGTCAGGACGCCGCCGTTGTCGAATTCGAAGATCTGGCCCGGGTCGAGTTCCATTCGAACAAAGACGAGACCGTCAATGGTGAGGTCTTCGAGGTTGATCGCCGCATCGCGTGATTCGCCCCGGGTGACCTGCACGGGCCGCCAGCGAGTGCCCTGCCAGATGTCGACGTCGGTGACGTAGCGGGGAATGTGAATCGAGAGCGGTTCGGTGCTGAGGTTCTCGGGAGCATGGAACTGGTAGACGCCACTGAGCTCGATGCCGCCCTGCGCACCTGTGTCGCTCGGACCGCGGACGAGCTGCGATGCGCTGGTCACGTTGCTGACGCTGTCGCCGGTTGCGTCGATCGATGTTCGGGCGATGAGCAGCGTGTGGCCCGATTCGATCGTGTCGCCGCCGCGTGTCTGGATCGGCGCGGGCAATTGATCGGTCCAACCCGCCACCGTTACCAAGCCGAGGGGCGTGGAGTTCACGCCACCCCGCTCAGTTCGTGATGCGTTCCACAAACCCGTGGTGAGGGTCGGGTCCTGCCACCAGAACTCACCCCACACCTCGCGTTCGAATTGGTTGATGTCGAAGCGGTCGACCTGGTTCAGAGTGAACGGCCGTGTCTCGCCGGCGTTGAATGTGCCCAGGTCGGCGGCCTCTGAGCCGGAGATCACCGTGACATGGTCGATCGTGACGCTGGACTCGTTGGTGACGTTGCCTTCGATGACACCGTCGCGATCGCTGGTGGCCGTCACTGCGAGGCCGCTGATCTCGACGGGACCACGGGCCGATGCAATCGCGAACTGCCCGGAGTCGAGGTCGAACTCCGCGGTGAATCCGTTGGCGGTCGCGGTGACCTCGAGAGCAGCGCGGTCGCCGTCGTAGGCCGAGTTGCCGACCCGTCCGGTGGGAGTCCAGCCTCGCGGTGTCTGGATGCCGGCCGCGTCCTGGCCGACCAGCACATGCGAGGTCGCGAAGTCGATGCCTTCCGAGGTGAGTATCACCGTCGCATGAGCGGCCGAGGTGTTGGATCGCAGCTCGGACCCGACGAACCAGACGCCGATCGTGGCGAGCACCGAGAACACCGGGATCGTGACCCACAACGCGGTGGGCCGACCCCGACGACGAAGAATCATGTAGCTGATGGGGCCGGCGACCAGGGCATAGACCCCGAAGAGGGCCAGTAGGTCGACGATGGGTGGCAACTGGAAACCGGCATCTCGGCTCAGCTCGTCGGTGAGCCGGCCGGGAACCCCGCCGGTGAAGCGTCGAATGTCGAAGTCGCCGGCAGCCTCGTCGCCGTCGATCGGGGTGGGCAGTAGAAACTCGTCCCAGCTGCCCGCCTTGGCGAGGCCGTCGGTGAATCGAACGAGCCCTCGGCCGGCCATGGCCGCGTGGTCGGGGGTTGGTTGCCATTCCGCGGGGATGCGGGGAACGGTGCCGCCGGTCTCGTCGACCAGGAGGTGGCCGCCGGCGCCGACCCAGGCGAGGACGGCGTCGGCCTCGCGACTCGAGAGTGCGTCGATGTCGGCGTTGGTGGCGACCAACGAATCGAAGATCCAGAGCCCGTCGAACCCGGCGCCGAGCAGCTCGGACGAGATCGCGAAGAGGCGAGCGGATCCGGCATCGACAACGAGGTCTACCGACTCGGGCAGATCGGTCGCCGTGGTCACGAGAGGGAGCACGCCGACCAGCTCGAGGTTGGATTGTTCGCGCAGGCTGACTTCGTGTTTCTCCGACTCGGCGCCGTCGAGATTCAGTGTGAGCGTGATCTCGGGTCGTTCGCTCGCCGGCGTCGGCATCGGAACCACGAATCGCTTCCGGCTGCTGGCCGGCACCTCGATCTCGAGTCGGTGCACGAGAGTTTGTTGGCCGACGACGGAGGTGAGCAGGATCTCGCCGATGAGGAGCTGGTTGGCCTCGATCTGGATGTCGATCGGCACGGGGCGCCCGGGGCGAAAGATGCCGTCGACACCGGCGACGATGTCGAGCTCGAGGCCGTCGATCTGGCTCTCGTCGTCCTCGGGGGCGTCGTCCTGAGCGGTGGCCGGCGAGCCGGAGAGCGCGGTCAGCGCGACCACCAAGGCAACCAGTGACGCGAACCATCGGAAGTCGATGACCCTCGTCGCCCCTGGTGTGCCGGCGGCGCGCCCCCAAGGCCGCCGCGATGTTCGCCACTTCATGGCGGTGAGTGTTGCACACCAGGCGCGAACCGCGACCGCGACCTGTTCTTCGTGGATTCGGGTGCGAGACTGGAGCGATGGCGCAGGGATGGACGCAAAGGGGTCGGCAAGTGCTGACTGGCGCGACGGCCTCGCTCGCGTTCGTTCTCGTCGCGTCGGCCTGCTCCATCGACTCCGCCGGAGTCATCCGCGCATCCGACGACGTCACGACCGACTTGGACGGTGACGAAGTGCTCGTCGACGACGGCGACTGCGGCGGCCTACTCGAAGAGATGCAAGAGAGTGCGGTCGAACTCGTCGGTCCCAACGGGTTCATCGGTGTGGTTGCCGGTTTCGACAACCGCTTCGGACCGGTGTTTCGCGGGCGCGGTTTCATCGAAGATTTCGGATTCGGGGGCGGTCAGGGTGGTGGCGTCACCGTTGGTGAGCCCGCCGTCAGTGCCGGCGATCTCCTGGCTGTGGCCCAGGACGGCCGTCTCTATCTCTTTGCTCCCGACGGCTCGGTGAACGGTTCACTCTGGCTCGACGCCGTGCCCGAACAGCGCTGGCCCGCCCCTGAGACCGGCCTTCTGGCCCGCGACGGTGAGTTGGTGGCGATCAGCCCCGCGGTCACGCTCCGCGACGACGGCGGAGACGCCTACAGCGCCACGGTGATCCAACGAGTCGATATCAGCGATCCCGCCGCTCCATCTGTGGTCGAGCGTCTCACCGTTCGTGGCGAGGTCGCGGGCGCCGATGTCACCGACGAGACGGTGCGGGTGGCCGTCGCCGTTCCAGCCCCGGCGCTCGACTTTCTCTACGCGTCGACTGTCGGCGGCGAAGACGCGGCGACCGAACACAACCGCAGCCTGCTGGCCGAGACGACGTTGAGCGATTGGCTCGGCGGCTACGAACTCTCGTTGGCCGACGATGAAGGGCTCACCACGACCACGAGCGGTCTCCTCGGTGGCTGCTCCGTCATCTCGGCCGAGGGAGCCGACGCTGCGCTCGGAGCGACAGTGCTGATCGAGATCGGCGACACCGGCGGTCTCGCCGACCTCGACGCCACGACAGTGCTGGGCCAGGGCCGCGTGAGCTACGGCGAGGGAGCCACCTATGTGCTCTCACCTCGCAGCCACGCCGTCGGGTTCGCCGAGCCCGGACGCGAGGGTTCGCCGCGCGTCGTGATCTCCCGGGTGGCCAAGGGCGAGACCGGACTCGAGATCGACGGCATCGGCATCGTGGCCGGCTCGCTGTCGGCTCTTCCGACCACCGCGATATCCGATGATCACCTGATGATCTTCACCAACACGTTCGACAACTTCGGCAACGGGGGTTACCACGCCGCCTCGCTCGAAAGCCTCGACGGCAAGATTCGAGAGGTCGACAGCGTGTCGCTTCCCGTCGAGCCTTGGGATCAACTCACACTCCACCAGCTCGACTCCGAGCTTCTGATCTCCGGCAATCAGGGATCGGCGCTGATCGATGCATCGGATCCGACCGAGCTCAGCGTGGTCGGCGTCGAGGCTCGCTGGGACCAGGGCAACTTCGTCGGCCCTCCGCAGCTCGCCCCTTACGGAGGCGGAAGCGTCATTCGCTTCGATCCCGGCCCCGTCAGTCGCGAGTTCGGTGGGATCGACAACTTCCTCAACGGTGTGGCCTTCGGCGAGTTCGGATTCGGGTGGGAGCCCTGGAATGAGCGCCAGGACAGTGCATCCATCCACATCGTCGAGGGGCACCCGATCGACGGTGAGGTCGAGGCGTCCTACTTCGCTGATGTCTTTGCCCTCTGGCCCATTGCCTCCGACCACGAACGAGGTGAGGTCATTGCCGGCGTGATCGGACTCCGCGGTGAGGAGGGCGATCTCTTCGACGGAGCGGTCGTGCTCAGCCGCCAGGGCGATGAACTCGTCGAGGTCGAGCGGATGCCGCTCGATCCGCCCGAGGTCACCGACTTCGGTGCATCCGAGTGCGACAACCTCGACCTCGATCAGAATGTGCTGCAGATCTTCGGCCTTTGGAACCAATCGGCGTTGCGTTGCGACCCTGGCGTGCCGGGAGGCATGGTCGGCCACATCTGCACCGCGCTCAACATTCCTGATCTCTCCGATGAAGAGCTCCGCAACTGGTTCGGATTCGATGATCCTGATCTGCGGGCCGAACTCGACGACCTCCGCATCGCGGGGGCCGAAGGAACGGTCTTTCAGGCTTGCACCCCACGCCCCGCCGGCACTCCGAGCGTCGTGAAGTCGTACCTCGACGACGACACCGGTCGTTGGCTGGTCGGCCCGGCCGCGGTTCACCGAGTCGGACTCGACGGCGGCGTCAGCGCGTCGATCGCGATCGAGCCTCCCTACACGAACTGACGGGTTCTCCCGCTGTAGCCTCCCGATTCATGCAGACACGCGTGACCGAAATGCTGGGCATCGAGATCCCTATCGTGCAGGCGCCGATGGGCTGGATCGCCCGCTCGCAGTTGGCCTCGGCGGTCTCCATCGCCGGCGGGCTCGGGATCATCGAGACCTCCTCCGGCGAGCTCGATGCGATCAAGGACGAGATCGCGAAGATGCGAGCGCTCACCGACAAGCCCTGGGGCGTCAACGTGGCCCAGCACTTCGTGCGTGACCTCGAGGGGCTCTTCACGTTTCTCGTCGAGCAGCAGGTCGGCTTCGTGACCACATCTGCCGGCGACCCCGCCGTACTCGCACCTCGCCTCAAGGACGCAGGTGTGACCGTCTTCCATGTCGTTCCCTCGGTACGAGGGGCCGAGAAAGCCGTGGCCGCAGGGGTCGACGGGGTTGTCGTCGAGGGGATCGAGGGCGGCGGGTTCAAATCGGTCGACGGACCATCCACCTTGGTGTTGGTCCCCGAGATCGCCGCTCGTTTCCCCGACCTTCCGATCATTGCCGCCGGCGGGTTCGTCGATGGCCCGTCGATGGCGGCCGCGTTCGCGCTCGGCGCCGACGGGGTCCAGATGGGGACTCGCATGGTTGCTTCGGTCGAGTCGCCCGTTCACGACAACTGGAAGCAGGCGATTGTGAGTGGCAAGGAAACCGACACGCTGCTCGTCAACCGCAACTTCCGGCCGGCGATGCGCACAATGAAGACGGAGAAGACGGTCAGGCTCGACGCCGAGAACGAGCCGGCCTCGCTCGGGATCGACGCCATGATGTCGACCTACTTCGGTGGCGATCTCGAAGCGGGTGTGGCGATGAGTGGCCAGGTGCAGGGCCGCATTCACTCGATCGAGCCGGTCGGCGACATTCTGTCGGCGACCTGGACCGATTGTCAGGACGTGCTGGTCGAGTTGGGGCGTCGTGCCTCTCGCACGGCCGGCTCCACCTCGAAGTAGTCCGCCTTGGTGAAGCGGGCGGCCCGGGCGATCAACAGCGATGGAATGGCCTCGACGCGTCGGTTGTAGTCGCGCACGTTGCCGTTGAAGAGTCGACGAGCCGCCTGGAGGCGATCTTCGGTCGTCACCAGTTCGCGCTGGAGCTCGAGGAAGTGCGCACTCGCGACGAGTTCTGGGTAGGCCTCGCTTACGGCGAGAAGATGACGGAGTCCTTCGACGAGCACGTTCTCGGTCGAGGCTTGCTCCGCCGCATCGCCCCCTGAGGCCACGGCGTTGGCTCGGGCCTCGATCACCTCGGTCAATGTGGCCGTCTCGTGCGCGGCGTAGCCCCCGACGGTCTCGACGAGGTTGGGAATGAGGTCGTAGCGGCGGCGCAGTTCGGTGTCGACGTTGGACCACGAGTTCGCGATCAGGTTGTGCTGGGACGTGAATCGGTTGAAGGAGACGATCGCCCACAACACGACGACGGCAACGGCTGCCGCGGCAAGGACGATCGGAGACATGTGTTCCTCGTCGGCATCTCGCCCAAAAGATCCAGCAGGCAGCAGACTTGCGACGTGAGAGGCGTGAACGATCGTCTGTCGGGCGTCGGTCGCGCCCTGACCGGTGGTGACCCCCGCGCGTATCGAGACAGCCTCATCGCCCTCACCATTGCCGGCATCACAAGCTTGGTCGCGGGCGTCACCCTCGCCCTGACCACCGACACGCTCGAGGAGCTACCCGGCCTGCTGCTTCTGGTGCCTGCCGCGCTCGCGGTGAAAGGCAATGTCTTCGGAGCCCTGGGCAGTCGACTCGGCACGAGCATCCACACCGGCACCTTCCGGCTCAGCGGCCGCCTCGACACCGTTGTCGGCGCCAACGTGGCGGGCGCGATGTTGCTCAGCCTGGTCATCGCGACCGTGATCGCCTTGCTCGCGAAGGGCGTGGCGATCGCGTTCTCGATTTCTCCGACGATGTCGGTTGCGGACTTTCTGGTCGTGTCGGTGGTCGGTGGAATTCTCGCGTCGGTGATCGTCCTCGCCATCACGCTCCTCCTGGCCGGCGGATCAGTGCGTTACGGGTGGGATCTCGACAACGTCGTCTCGCCGCTCGTCACCGCGAGCAGCGATGTGGTGAGCCTGCCGGCGCTGGTGTTGGCCGCGGGCCTCGCCAGTGTCGACGGCGTCACTCCCGCGCTTGCGGTCGCGGTCGTGGTCGCGTCGCTTCTCGCCATCGTCTGGGCGGTCCTGACGAAAGTGGAGATGTTGCGCTCGATCGTTCGCGAGTCGATGCCGATCCTCGTGTTCGCCGGCTTGCTCGACCTGATTGCCGGCATCACCATCGAAAAGCGCCTCGATGACTTCCTCGAGTATCCGGTGCTGCTCGTGTTGTTGCCCGGATTCCTCGGCACCGCGGGCGCTCTCGGCGGCGTCCTGTCCAGCCGACTCGCGACAAAGCTGCATCTCGGTCTCATCGAACCCGGTCCGGTCCCGCGGGGAAGCGCGGGTGGTGAGATCGCCATGATTTTCTCGCTGTCCTTGCCGGTCTTCGTCGTCGCCGGAGTCGTAGCCGAGATCGGTGGAGCGCTGACCGACCAGGCGAGTCCGGGCCTCGTCGACCTTGTCCTCGTCGCGGTGTTCGGTGGCCTGATCGCCACCTGCTGCGTCGTGATCGTCGCCTACTACGCGACGATCGTGGCTGTGCGGTTCGGGCTCGACCCCGACACCTACGGCATCCCGATGGTGACCTCGACGCTCGACTTCGTCGGAGCGTTCACCCTCATCCTGGCCATCGTGGCCGTTGGAGTTGCATAGTGGAACCGAGAATCTGATGGACGACAGACCCCGCAATCTGCGAGAGATGCTGGCCGAAGCGAAGGATTTGTCCGAGCTCATGGTCGACCTCGCCTACGCGTCGCTGTTCTTCGGCGACCCCGACATGGCTGAGGAGGTGAGCGAGCTCGAGGAGCGCATGAACGACCTCGTCCAGGACATGCGTGGCGTGTGCATCATGGCGGTGCGGAGGCCGAGGGAATCCGAGGGGATGTCGTCGGTCCTCCAGGTGATCAGTGCGATCGAGCGCATCGGCAACGACGCGGTCGACATCGCCCGCATCGTCACCCATCAGCTCGGGATACCCGCGCAGCTCGTGGCCGACCTGTCCGAGGCCGAGGAGGTCAGCCACCGGGTGCTGGTCTCCGAGGGCTCACACATGGCCCACCGTCCGCTTTCGGCCCATGAATTGCCGGTGCAGACCGGCATGCGGGTCATGGCGATCCGTCGCGAACGCGACTGGATCACTGATGTGGTCGGCGACATCGTTCTCGTTCCCGGCGATGTGTTGTTTCTGCGCGGGTCGCCCGATGGCATAGCTCGCCTGCGTGAGCTCGCGGCGGCGGCTCCGTGGCAAGCCCCGCAGATGCCCGAAGACACCTTCACCACCGACCTCGATCGTGCGGTCGATGTTCTCGTCGAGATGAAGAATCTCTCGGAGGTCGCGGTCGGACTCGCCTATTCGGCTCTGGTGCTCGGCGACCTCGGCCTGGCCGCGGAGGTGCGTCACCTCGAAGACCGGCTCGACGAGATGAAGGATCGGCTCGAACTCTGGGTGCTCCGTGCCGCGAGCGACAAGGTCGATCCATCGCCGTTGCGAGGCTTGCTCCACCTGTCGCAGGCCGCGGAAGACATCGGTGACCAGGCGCAACAGATGGTTTGGCTGATCGAGCAACGCGAGGATGTGCATCCGATTCTCGGTCTTGCACTCGGTGACAGCGATGAGGTCGTGATTCGCGTTCCCGTCGCTGAGGGGAGCGAGGCCGAACAGGCGCTCCTGTCCGAGTTGCAGCTCAATATCGAGCCAGGCTTCACCGTCCTCGCCATTCGGCGCGGCGGCCAATACATCTATCGGCCTCGCGGGCGAGCTCGTCTGCTGGCCGGCGACGAGCTCATCGCCAGTGGACCCGACGAAGGCCGCGAACTCCTTGCCCGTCGCTGTGGTTGGCGGTTGGTCGATCCCGACGGTGATGGTGAGATGGAGCTGGAGCCGGTCGGCGCCGGATAGGTTCAACGGCGATGGACGCTCCGCTCTGCCTCCTTTCCATCCACGCCCACCCCGACGACGAAGCGTCGAAGGGTGCTGGCACCGTTGCCCGGTACCACGCCGAAGGCGTGCGCACGGTGCTTGTGTGCTGCACTGGCGGCGAGGAAGGCGACATTCTCAATCCCGCAATGGACCGCGCCGAGGTGCGCGACAACATGGGCGAGGTCCGGCACGCCGAGCTGGCGGCCGCCGCCGAGGCAATCGGCTATGACACCGTCCACATGCTCGGCTATCGCGACTCGGGTATGGCTGATTCCGATGCCAACAAGAACCCCGAGTGTTTCTGGATGGCCCCGCTCGAAGAGTCAGTCGATCGTCTGGTCGCCATCATTCGCGCCGAACGGCCCCAGGTGATCATCACCTATCCCGATGATCAGGGCACCTATCAGCACCCCGACCATCTCCGGGTCTTCGACATCACCCATCCGGGAGTCGAGAAGGCGGCCGACCCGCATCACCGGCCCGACCTCGGCGACCCATGGCAGGTCGCGAAGGTCTATTACTCGAGTTGGTCGCGGGCCCGTATCCAGGCTCGCCACGACGCCTTCCTCGAGCTCGGGCTCGAGTCGCCCTACGACGATCGTTGGTTCGAGCGGCCCGACCGCGACAGTCAGATCACCACCAAGGTTTCGATCGAGGGCTTCACCGACGCCCGCCGCGATGGGCTCCTGGCCCACGCCACGCAGATCGACCCGGAATCCAACTTCTGGTTCGGGTTGCCAATCGAAGTGGACCGCAAGATCTACCCGGTCGACGACTATCGCCTCGCCGGCGACGGTGCGACCGATGGCGGTGAGATCGAGACCGATCTCTTCGCCGGCCTTCGTTCCGAGGCGCCCGCCTGATGGACATCTTCGACGACGACTGGCTCCAAGCAGCAACTGCGGCACTTAGCGAGCTCCCCGAGGTCGCTGCCGCCGATGCGGTGATCGACTACGTCGTCGCGGGCACCCCATCCGGGAAGGCCACCATCGGCGTGACCATCGAGAATGGTCGCGTCACCGCGATGCAGTCGGGGAAGTCGACCGACCCCGACCTCGTGGTCTCGCTAAAATACGACGCGGCGCTGAAGATTCTCTCGGGCGAGATGACCAGCGACGCGGGCTTCATGAACGGCGCGCTCAAAGTCGAGGGCGCCCACGAGCGATGGATGCTCGATCTGCGGCCCGTTCGCGTCAGCGCGGTCGAAGCACTTGCCGGCGTCATGGCCGACACCACCATCTGACGAAGCGTCAGCGCCGCGCCCGTTGGGCGTCGCGGATCTCTCTGAAGCCGATGAGCGTTGCGCCGGCAGCCTCAACGCGGCCGCGCAGAGCCCGATCGGTGAGCGCGGCCAAGTCGTCGATGCGGTCCGTGGCGTGGGGGTCGATGGCGCGGATCTCTTCGGCGGCGATCGCGGGCTCGAAGGCGACGACGGTCACGCCGGGCTGCAGATCGGCCAGGGTGGAGTCGAGATGAGGGCGAGCGCCATCGCGAATCAGGGTGAAGTGATCGGGCATCAGGATGCCTTCTTCAGCCGCGAGGCGCCGGAAGGGAAAGCCGGCCCGATCCTCGGCCTGGCCGCTCTCGAGCCGGACTGGTAGTTCGGCGTCGTAGGCGACATCGACCAGGACATCGAAGAACTCGGGCCGCTGTTGGAGGGTGCCGAGGTGGGTGGCGAGATGTGTGATGTCGAACCCCCAGAGTCGGGCCCGCTCGACCTGCGCGCGGCATTCGCGGCGGACCTCGTCGAGGTCGGCGTGGTCCCAGAGGTCGGCGACGGTGCGGGGAAACCCGCCGTCACCGTCGAGCAGGCTCGGCGCCGAGGTGAGGGGGCCCCAGCGGTAGCAATCGAGCTGACTGTTGAGCGTGAGATGGATCCCGATGTCGGCGCCGTCGTGGCGATCGGCGGCGTAGCGCGACCACGGCCCCGGCATCATGACGGTTGCGGTGGTGGCGAGTCCTTCGCGCAGAGCGGTGAATCCGCCCGCCGTGGCTGCGTGTGTCGACCCGAGCTGGTCGGCGCTCAGTATCAGCAACCTGGCGTCGGCCGGATGACCAAGCGCTTCGGCAAGAGTGTTCACGCAGCGACCGTAGCGGCCTATTCGAGCGGAACGTCGGGGCCACCGCACACCGTCCACAAACCCATCCCGGCGTCGATCGCGTCGCGCTCGGCCGCGCGGAACAGCGACTCGTAGTGGTCGTTGGGGTCGTAGATCAACACGCCGGCGAAGCCCTGCTCGATCAGCTCGAGGTTGATGAAGACCTCACCGCTGGTGCGCACGACGTAGGCGAGCAGCCGGTCGTATTGATCTCGCGGCTCTTCGTCGATAATCAGCGTGATGTCGGTGCCCTCGGGCAGGAGCGACTTGAGGTAGTCGCTCGACTCCTCGCCAAAGCACTGATCGGGCCGGTTTTCTGCCACCGACTCGGGAGTATCGATGCCCAGAAGGCGGACACGTTCTCGCTGCCCGTCGATCACGGCGATCAGGGTGTCGCCGTCGACGATTCGCTCGACCGTGGCATTCGGCTCGAGACGGGTTTCCGAGTCGCCGACGGCCGGAATCGTGGCTGATTCACGAGGCTCCGCCGCCACGCCGGGATCATCGGTGCAGGCGCCGGCGAACAGCGCGAGGGCGGCGAGGGTACTGGCGACGGGCGTGGCGAATCGGGTCACGGGGCCCAGTCTGGCGATCGCTGAGGCGAATCAGGCCGCGTCGGCGTGGAGCTCGAGTGACTCGCCCTCGGCGAGGGCGGCCTCTCGAGCCTTGCAGCGTGATTCCTGGAGTACCGCACGAGCGGCGGCGATGCCGCTGAGGCCTCGCTGCTTGGTCCGCTGGTCGAGGTGCCAGCTGCGGTGGGGGGTGATGAGGGTGAGCTGGTTGGTCATGGACACATCATGCAGAAGGGGTGTGACACTCACCGGAGCGTGGCAGGATCAGCGGCATGTCTTCCGGCCAAATCCAGCGATATGGCATGACCGTTCCCTTCGACGGCCAGCCTCTCCATGCCCAACAAGACCGTTTTCAGCGCCTGGAGGCGCTCGGCTACACGGATCTGTGGTCGGCCGAGGCCATGGGCGCCGATGGCCTCACGCCACTCGCTCTCGGGTCCGTCTGGGCCCCGACCATGCGCCTCGGCACGGCGATTCTGCCCGCCTACACCCGCGGCCCGGCGCTGATGGCACAGTCAGCAGCAGGAATGGCGTCTGCGGCCCCTGGACGGTTCGTCCTCGGTATCGGCTCGTCCTCCAACGTCATTGTCGAGCGTTGGAACGGCGTGCCTTTCGAGGAGCCCTACAAGCAGACGCGCGACATGGTCCGCTTCGTGAAGGCGGCGCTCACTGGCGAGAAGATCACCGAAGACTACGACTCGTTCTCGATCAAAGGATTCCGCCTCGGTCTCGTGCCTGAGGAGCCGGTTCCGGTTCTCGTCGCCGCGCTGCGCGAGGGCATGTTGAAAATGGCGGGACGAGAGTCGGACGGCGCGATCGTCAACTGGCTCTCCGCAGAGAACGTCACGGCCGTGTCCGAGGTCGTTCGCGCCGAGAACCCGGAAGCAGAGATGGTCGCTCGCATCTTCGTGGCGCCCACCACCGACACCGAGTCGGCCCGGGCCACCGGCAAGTTCGCGGCCGCGGCTTACCTCAATGTGCCGGTCTACAAGGCATTCCATGAGTGGATGGGGCGCGGCGACGACCTCGGTGAGCACTGGGAACAGTGGGCGGCCGGCGACCGCCAGGGAGCTCTCGAGAAGATCCCCGACCACATCATCGACGAACTGATCATCCACGGCGGCTACGACGAGTGCCGCGCCCACCTCCAGCGCTACATCGACAACGGCATCACTTGCCCGGCGATCGCCCTGATGCCCTTCCCCGGCGTCGACATCGATGAGGCGATCGAAGGACTCGCACCGGGCAACTAGCCGACTGCGGCGGTCACGATCGCATCGATCGACGGCCGCGCGGCGCGCACCGCGACAGGGTCGCCGTTCACGATGATCGAGAACACGAGTGCGCGGCCGTCGACGGTGTTCGCATAGCCGGAGAGGGCCTGGCCCCCGATGATCGATCCGGTCTTGGCCGAGACGTTGTCGCGCGTAGTGCTGCCGGTGAGTCGCCGAGCGAGCGTGCCGGAGCGGCCGGCAACAGGGAGTGCATCGCGAAACTCGACGCCCCACCATGTCGATGCTGCAGCCTGGAGCAGTGACCTCCATTCGCGCGCCGATCGGAGATTCTCCCGAGACAAACCCGAACCGTCACCGCTCTGGCCTGTGCGCCCCGTGCACAAGCCCTCCAGTACCTCGTCGACGGCTTCGATCCCGCCAGGGGTCGATCCGCCGCCCACTTCCCTGAGAATCGCCTCTGCGGTCTCGTTGTCGCTGCGAGTCAACATGTCGGGAAGAAGCGACGACATCGGGAGCGACCGCACGGATGCGATCAGCGGCCCCTTCGCCGAACCAGTGGGATCGATGGTTGCGCCACCGACATCGACTCCGACGGTGCGGAGCGCGTCGGCGAATGTCTCGAGATTGCCGACCGCCGGACTGAAGAGAAACTCCTCATCGGTTCGGTACCGATTGTCGTTGACAGTGAAGGCAGAGAGCGGCCCGACGTAGTCGGGGATGTGGAAGTCCTGCCAACCCACCGCCGTTCGGTTGAAGCTGAACCAGGAGGCGTCGACACCGAGAGTGTGGATCGGGCCGACACCGTGCGCGGCGACTTGGCGGGCGAGCGCGCCAAGAGAGTGATCGCCGTTGATTCGGAGCGTGGGATCGCCGCCGGCCACGAGTGTCAGCGCGCCGTCGTCGAAATGGACCTCGGTGGTGAATCCGTGATCGTGCTCCAGTGTCGCGAAGGCCCCCATCGCCGTGAACATCTTCTGGTTCGACGCGGGCAGCAGCCGGGTGTCGGGGTTGACCGCGGCGACCTCTCCGTAGCCATCGATCCAGATCGACACCGAGAGATCGAGCCCGTGGAAAGCGGACGCCAGCAGCGTGCGGTCGAGCTCGCGCTGCCAGTCGTCGGGGAGAGGCGCCGTGGTGGTGCTGATCGATGGACAGTGCAACGTCGCGGCCGCGGTTTCGGCCCCGACGACCGAGGTTGTGCTGGAGGGGCGGCCCGGACCGTGGGATCCGGGTTCGTCGACGATGCTGCAGCCGGCCGCGACGACACTGAGGACGAACAACCATCGCATGGTCATGGACCCAGGATCGCGCTCCGCAGGTGTTGGGTGAGGTCGGGGAGTTGCGCGTGGGCGTTGAGGCCGCTTGTGGACGGCATCACGTAGACGGGCGATCCTCCCAGGGAGCGTTGCTGCCAGCCGGCGGTGGCCTTGCGATCAACGGCGGCTCGCCATCCACTCAGCCCGACCATGCACACGCTCTCGGGCCGAAGCCAGGCGCAGAGTCTCTCGAGTCGGTCGAGCCCCTGTTCGTATTCGTCGGTCGACAACCCATCGGCTCGAGGCGTTGCCCGCTTGACGAGGTCGGTCATGCCGACCCCGTGGTGATCCAGGGCGTGGCGCGCGTCGCGATCGACCGTCACCAACCCGGCGGCCAGGGCCGCGGGCCAGAAGCGGTTGCCGGCTCGGCCAAAGCCCACGCCGAGGTCGGCCGAATGAAGGCTCGGGTTGAGGCCGCTGATGAGCATCCGCATGCCCGGCCCGACCGTGTCGGGCAGGGAACGAAGCCGTGTTGCGCTCGTGAGGAGGTAGGGCCAGTGTTCGGTCTCCCAGTGCTCATGGTGGTCGACCTGGAATCCGGCGCCCGCGAAGACATCGAGGAGGTGCTCGTCGCGCCACAACGAGAAGCGGCGTCCGGCGAAGTCGCCCGTCGTCGTTGTGGTGAGATCCTGATCGCCGCCGAACAAACCGAACTCGACTGGTGCGCCCACCTCGAGCACTCGATGTAGTTCGGCCAGCACCATCGGCAGGGCGGGTCGGTCGATGTGGACATAGACGGCGTTGATGATCGCTCCGCCCAAAGACTCGGTCCGAAACGGAAGGTGCGCCGCCTCGCCTCGCACCGGCGTGGCGGCCGGCACCCGATCACTCAGCAGCTGGACCATCGCAGCGGCGGGGTCGAGACCTATCGAGCCGGCCGGTAGAGCTGCCGTGAGGTAGCCGGGCCCGCAGCCGAGATCGAGAACGGGCCCATGGTGGTCAGAGAGTCGTCCTCGTAGTCGCTCGGCGCCGGCCAGTGACTTGCCGACGCGGGCGTCGGTCCACAACTGAGCCTTGGCCTCATAGACCGCGTTCGTGGCGGGGTCGAGGCTCATGACGACACCAGATCAGGCACCGGGAAGGCTCGCCTGGAGCTTCTGCATTCCGGCGAGCCAGCGGTCGCGGTCGCCCGCCCGGCGCTGCTCGTAGGTCGACACCTCGGGGTGGGGGAGAATGAGGAAGCGGTCGTCGGCGAGTCCTTCCGCCACGGCATCAGCCACATCCTCGGGCTCGATCATGCCCATGGCCTTCACCACCTCGATGGCGAGCTCACCGTCGGCCTCGGTCATCGGCGTCCGCACACCTTGGGGGCAGAGGCACGACACGCCGACACCCTTCTCGCCGTAGGTGATCTTGATCCACTCGGCCAGGGCGACGCAGGCGTGTTTGGTGACGGCGTAGGGAGCGGTGCCGAGGTTGGTCAGCAGGCCGGCCGCCGATGCGGTGAGGAGAAGGTGGCCCCCGCCGCGTTCGATCCACCGCGGCACGAGCACCCGTGCTGTGATCACATGAGCCATCACGTTGACGTCCCAGTTGAAGTTCCAGACGTCGTTGGCCAATTCGACGCCGCCGTTGGCTCCGACGCCGGCGTTGCCGCACCACAAGTCGATGAGGCCGATGTCGGTTTCGATTCGGTCGATGAGGGCTGTCACAGCGGCCTCGTCGGTCATGTCGACGACCTCGCCGTGAGCGGTCACTCCGGTGGCCTCGAGCTCAGCCACGACGAGGTCCACGCCGGCGCTGTCGATGTCGACGACGACAACAACCCGAGCTCCGTCCAGGGCGAAGCGGCCAGCCATGGCCCGGCCGATTCCGCTCGCCCCACCCGTGACCACGATGACTGCGTTGTTGACGTCCATCCGGCTGAGGGTAGGGCAAAACTCCTCATGGGCCGTTCGGCCCGACCGCCGCGGCTACGCCGCCACGCGCGAGTATGGTGCCCACAACCAACACGTGACCCGGAGGTCGCAGAGAATGACGGAAGCCCTCAACGGCGCCCAGCTCGAAGAAGCACTCGCCGTGATCGACAGTGGTCTCGGCGACATGATGCGACGCGATCTGGTTGCGACCGCCGAAGTGGCCGACCTTCTCCTCGATCTCCGTTCGATTCTCACCTTCGTGCCAGCTGACCCCGCGGCCGAGCCCGCGGGCGTCAACTAGCCCGCAAGTACTCGCCGAGCAACCGCGCCGAGCGCGGCGCCGATCACCAGCCCGCCGGCCACGTCTGACGCGTGGTGGATCCGCACATGAATGCGGCTCGTTGCGACGATCGCACCGACGCCATACCAGGCCGCGCCTCCGGCATGTCGCGACAACAGGGCGGCCGCGACCATCGCCGCTGATGCGTGGCCGCTCGGGAAGCTGCTCGTCTTCGGCTGGCGCAGCTTGTGGGGCCGATCGACCTCTTGCAGGGGGCGGCTTCGCTTGAAGACCGACTTCACCGGACCGTTCACGAGCGCTGACTCGATTCCGAGTGCGGCGCTCAACCCGATGGCGATCATCGGGTCGTCCTCGATGATTGCTTGCAGGACGCCAAGCGCGTGCCACACCACCGAGAAGTTCGCCGATTCAGAAGCCGCGTAGTACATCCGGTCGATCGCCGCTCGCCCGCGAAACCGTTCCCACCATTCGTCGATGGCGTCGTCGAGTCGGTCGACGGCTGCGGGAAATTCAGTCATTCGCGGCATCAGCGTAGGCGCCTGATCCCGAGAACATTCCCCGGTGCCAACGCCTCGGCGTGGCGATCATCGCTCTCGGGTAGTCCTCGAACATCCACCGGGCGAAGTTGCGGCGGGTCCACGGCGTCGCACCCGTGAGTTTGAGTGCGCCGCGGGCGATAGCCGGGCGGCCGAGCATCGGGATCAGCACCCGGGCCATTCGGTCATCGGCCACCAGCTCACGACGGGCGTCGCGCTCGTAGGTGGAGACGGGGTCGTCTGATCTGAGAATCGCCTCGGCGGCCAACCGCCCGCTGAGGAGAGCCTGACCGATGCCCTCGCCGGTCATCGGGTCGGTCACGGCGGCGGCGTCGCCCACGAACATGGTGTGCGGGCCGGTGAGTGGCACCCGGCCGACACGGGCCGGGATCGGCCAGGCCTTGTGCGGGTCCTCCGGTCGAGCGTCGGGGCCGAGAACATCGCGTATGTGGGGGCGATTCAAAAGATCGGGCCAGAGTTCCTTCATGGCGCCCACGGCGTGGCGGCCGCCGCGCTGGATGCCGAAGCCGATGTTGGCCCGGCCGTCGGCCAGCGGGAACGACCAGGCGTAGCCGGGCAGAAGGTCCTTCTCGAACCACACGATCAGTTCGTTGCCGGCCCGCGGGCTGACATTCTCGAAATACTGACGGAAGGCGTGCCACTCGCCGCGGTAGCCCTCGACCTGAAGCCCGAGTGCCTTGCGAACGGGAGACCACATGCCGTCCGCCGCGATCAGGTGCCGTGCCTCGATCGTGCCGAGACCCTCGACTTCGGCGCTCACGCCGTTGCCGGTAGGGGTGACAGCGGTCAGCGCGACGCCCTGCTCGAGCGTGGACCCCGCCCGGACCGAGAGGTCGACCAGGGCGGAATCGAGGTCCAGGCGACGAGCGACGGCCGCGTGGTAGCCGGGTCCCTCGGGAAGCGAGTAGCGCCGTTCCTTCCCTGATGGTGACCGAATGATGACGTCGTCGACCACGCGCCACGAAGCCACCGTGCCCGGGTCGAAGCCGATCCCTTCCAGTTCGCGAAGGGCCAAAGCGGTCAGTCCGTCGCCGCAGCACTTGTCGCGAGGAAACGTGGCCTTGTCGATGAGGAGAACCTCGCGGCCGGCCCGGGCGAGCATCGTGGCTGCCGTGGTGCCCGCTGGACCCGCGCCAACGATGAGTGTTTCCACCGATGTGGGCATCAGGACCCCTTCGTGATCGCGGTGAACGCGTTTTCGATGCAGACCAGAAGGCCATCGGGGTCAGCGACGGCGGCGGGATCGGAGGACACGCCGATATGGGCGGTACCGGCGTGGCTCATCAGCGTGAGATTGACCGCACAGCCACTCAACGGCCCGAACGGGATCATGGCGGCGACGGGTTGACCGCAGAGATGCAGCGGCACGGAACTGCCCGGCACGTTGGAGGCGGCAATGTCGAGCCCGGAGGTGAGGGAGTCGAAGATGGAAGTCGTGGCAACAGCGGGGAGGCGCCGCAGACCGGCGGCGAGAGGAGCGAAGAGATCCTGGGCGGGGTCGTCCTTGGCTCTGCGCATCGTCTGTCGCACATGGCCACAGAAGGCGGCGACGTCGCTCGCCCGGCGCAGGTCGAGTTCGATGCTCACAAGAGTCCAGTGATTACCCGCCCCGGCTTCTTCGTCTCGGGTGCTGATCGGCACGGAGATGCGGAGGGGGGCCTGGGCGCCTGCGTCGTCCAGCGCACGAAAGTGGTCGGCGATGCCCATGGCGGCGGCCCCGATGAAGGCATCGTTGATCGTGGCATCGAAGCGGCGGCCGGCTTCGCGCAGGTCGTCGAGCGGTACCGAGAGGAAGCGGACGTCGAGGCCGTCGGAGCGTGCCGAGGGAAGCGCGGAGGTGTCGGACGACGACGTGAACATGCGGCCGACGGAGCCGAGTGCCTCACCGAGACGTCGACTGGAGGCGGCCACGGCCTCCAACGAACGAGGGGTCGATGCGGCGACGAGGAGGTTGCCGAGAGACGTGATGGTCGCGGTGACTTCATGGCGAATTGCCGCGACGAGGGGCTCGTCGGCCGCGTCGGCTGTGGGCGGCAACGGGAGTTCGGCGCGGTCGGGGTCGGGCGAAGCAGCGAGATCGAAGAGCTCCAGCATCAGCTCGACCCCGCCGACGCCATCGCTCACGGCATGGTGGGCCTTGAGCAGGAGAGCAGAGCCTCCTCCGGGGATACCAGTGATGTGGGTGAACTCCCACAGCGGGCGTGAGCGGTCGAACGGTTGGACGATGACATCGCGAACGAGGCTGGTGAGCGCTTGCTCGTCGGCTCGCAATTCTGTGGATCGCAGGTGGTAGCTGAGTCGGAAGTCGGGGTCGACCGACCACCGTGGCGGGGCGATGCCGAGCGCGTCGGGCACCACGCGCTGACGCAGTCGCGGGATCACCCGGCTGGCTCGATCGACGCAATGACGCAGTCGAGCGTGGTCGAGAGTCTCGTCGAACACCGCGAGCGCCGCGATGGTGGTGCGGAAACGGGGTTCGTGTTCCACAGCCCATACGAGTGCATCCACATCGCTCATGTGCTCGTCAGCGAGGACCCCGGTCATCGCCGCAGTCTATGGACGGCGCGCTCAGGGAACGCTGGTCGGGACGGTCGTGCTCGTGGTGGTCGTCGTTGTCGTGCTCGTGGTGGTCGTCGTTGTCGTGGTGGTGGGCCGAGTGGAGCCGCCGTTGCAGTTGATTCCCTCAGGTCGGTAACGGGCCGTGACCGTGTCGATCTCGACGCGGTCGTCGTCGATCCATGTGCGGGTTCGTTCGGTGGTGACCCGCGTGCACGAGGTCCCCTCGGTGCGTTGCATCTGGTCGGTCTGGGCTGACTCGACCCAGGGTGTGGAGTAGAGCCGGACAGTGATCGAGTCGGCGGCGGTGGTCGGCCAGAGGAGCACGCCGTAGGGGGTGGTGTTGACGATTTGAAGGTCGGGCGCGGGGAAGGAAACGGTGGCTTCGCGTCCGAAGGGGTAGCGGTCGATGTAGATCGAGTGACTCTGATATTCGCCGAAGTCGAGTCCGGCGAAGAAGGCGGCGTTGAACAGCGTCGTCGCGTATTGCGAAATGCCGCCGCCGACCGAACTGCTGAACACGCCGTTGCTGATCACTCCAGCAGAGACGAAGCCATTTTCGGCCGTGCGTCGGCCGACATAGTCGTTCACCGAGAACGTCTCACCCGGCTCGATGATCACGCCGCGCGTGAGTTCGGCGATTCGAGCGATGTTGATGTTGCGTGTCTGGTTCGGCTTGAAGTAAGTCGTGAACTCACCGACCACCTCACGAATGCCGAGCGACTCAGCCCAGGCGAGACCTTGCGAGTCGGCGCCCTCTACGGGGAACACGGTCACGATGGCGCCCATATCGGCTCGCACGGCTTCGAAGAGACGGGCAGCGCTGTCGGCCGCGCAGCACTCGGTTCCCGGGATAGCGCCGAGGAGGTAGAGCTCAGCGTCGAACCCGACGACGAATTCCACACCGTCGACCCCATCGATACCGACCGAGGGGAAGACCCTTTCCAGTGCGGCCTGCACCCGGCCGGGGTGGAACCCCAACGCGTCGATCGAGGCGACGCCGCCGACATCGAGCCACTCGCGCAGCGTCGGGCTCTCGATCATGTGGGTCTCGAGTTGGCCGGCGAGTCGCACTTCGAGCGATCCATCGGTGAGCTCGTTGGCGGCAGCGGCCAGTGCGGTGTCGCCGGCGCGTGCCCTCTCGCCGGTTGACGGCACTTCGATCGTGGAGTCGACGCCGGCCGCGACGGCGGCGAGCAGCGCTGATTCGAGCGCGGCGACGTCGGCGAGGGGGACCGCGGCAGGCTCGATGGCGACGAAGGTGCCGTCGATCAGTTCGATCGCCGAAACCTCCAACGAGATGTCGAGGGAGTCCGTCTCGAACTGTGTTTGCAGCACTTCGCCGTCGATCTTCCAGATCGGCTCGATCTCTCGATCGCGGACGACGGCGGCCGCCCATCGGAAGATTCGCACCGGGAAGCCGCCGCGTGCGGTTTCGGCCGCGTCGAGGGTGGCGTCGACATCGAGGGTGACGCCCCATTCGGCCAGCGTGGCGCTGGTGCTCTCACCGGCGAACGTGAGTGTCACCTCGTGATCGACACTGAGGGCAGCGAGTCGCGCTTCGGCCGTTGCCCGGTCGGTGTTGCCGATGGCGATGCCGTCGACCACCACGCCACGGGGCACGTCCTCCGCCGAGATCATGTCATCCCAGACGAAACGTCCGACGAAGGCCGTCGCGACGAGAGCGAAGAGAGCAATGGTCAGGCGCGTGACGGACATAGGGGGTCCGCCGAATGTAGTCGGCGCCTCGCTCAGAAAACCCTCACGCGTGTTGCCACGCGTCACCCGCGCCCACGACTCAGCCGTCTGTACGGGCAGGAAGGGAGATGCCGATGACGAACGTGATCGAGATCGAGGGTCTTCGAAAGACCTACCGGCGCAGACGAGGGACCACGGTTGCGGTTGACGGACTCGACCTCGAGGTGCCGGAGGGAGGGGTATTCGGCTTTCTCGGACCCAACGGCTCGGGCAAGACCACGACGATTCGCTGCCTTCTCGGCCTCGCACGACCGACCGCGGGAAGCATCCGGCTGCTCGGCCAGTCGGTGCCTGTAGGGCTCGGTGACACGATGCGTCGCACCGGCGCAATTGTGGAGACCCCGGCTCTATTCCCGACAATGACCGCCCGCGAGAACCTGCGACTGCTCGGTTCCGTCGACGGCATCGGCCTGCGGCGAGTAGACGAAACCCTCGACCTCGTCGGACTCGCCGACCGGTCCGATGACCTCGTGAAGAAGTATTCGCTCGGGATGCGCCAGCGACTCGCGCTCGCGGCTGCGGTGCTCAAGGAGCCCGACATCCTCGTGCTCGACGAGCCCGCGAACGGTCTCGATCCGGTCGGAATGCGGGAAGTTCGTGATCTGTTGCGAGGTCTGGCCGCCGAGGGTCGGACCGTCTTCGTGTCCAGCCACATCCTGGCGGAGATCGAACAGACCTGTGATCGGGTCGCGATTTTGACCAGGGGCCGCTGCGTCGCCCACGGCACCGTCGACGAGGTCATGTCCGCCGCCGGTCATCAGGCGTCGCTGCTTGTCAAGGTCGACGATCTCGCCCAGGGCCACCGGGTGCTACGTAAGGCCAGCCTCCAGGCAGAGAGGGTTGAGGGAGCGCTCCGTGTCGCGCTCGAGCCGACCGCGGCGGGCGACGTCACCCGGCTTCTCGCCGCCGCCGGCCTCTGGGTCACCGAACTGCGACCTGAGCGGATCAGTCTCGAGGATGTGTTCCTCGAACTCACGAGTGGAGAGGAGGCCGCCGCATGAGGCTGCTACGGATCGAGATGCGTCGCGCACTGCATCGACGTGCAGTGCGAGTGTTGATCGCGATCGCCCTCTTCGGGTGCGCTATGGCCGGCGTCATTTCCTTTGTCGGGTCGCGGGGCAAGAGCGTTGCCGAGCTGCGGTTCGACGAGGGAGAACATCCCGCGATCATGACCGAGTGGTGGATCGCCGACGCGAACGAAGGATTTCTGATCATTGCCGTGTTCTTCCTCTTGATGGGCGGCCTCATCGGGGGCGCGACCGTGGCCGGCGGCGAATGGCGACATGGCACGGTCACCACGTTGCTCACGTGGGAGCCCCGGCGGTTGCGCCTCCATGCGGCCCGGTCGGCGAGCGCCGCGATCCTCTCGTTCGTGATCTCGTTTGGGCTGCAGATTCTGTTTCTGGCCTCATTTCTTCCGGCCGTCTTCGCCCACGGCACGACCGACGGAGTCGATGGCTCGTTCTGGGTGGGCCTCGTAGTTGCCATGGCACGGTCGTCGGCCGTGACGGCAGGGGCCGCGCTCCTGGCGGTCGCTCTGGCAACGCTCGCCCGCAACACCGCCTTCGCGGTGATCGCGGTCTTTGCGTGGATGGTTGTCGTAGAGAACCTGGTTCGCGGCCTGAAGCCGTCGGTCACGCGGTGGCTTTGGGGCGAGAACCTCGGCACCGTGATGACATGGAGCCAACTCCCCGACGCGGACTTCACGCGGGGACCGGCGGTGGCGTTGTTGACACTGCTCGCCTACAGCGGCGTGGTCGTCGCGGCAGCGACGGTGTCGTTCCAACGTCGCGACATCGCCGCGGCGTCGTAGGTGCCCCCAAAATCCGGCGGCCCTGTCACCCGCGTGCGTTGGTCGGCCGTCTGTCTAGATGAGAGCCCCGGTCGCGGGGCGGAGGAGCCAACATGCGCACAAACCGGATCATCACATTTGCTCTTGCAATCGGAGTGAGCGGATCGCTGCTCACATCCTGCGGCGACGACACCGAGGCACTCTCGAAATCGGAATTCGTCGAGCAGGCCGATGCCATCTGTCAGACCGCGACCGAAACGCTCGATCCGATTTTCGAAGCAGTGTTCGAGGTGTTTGACGACGTCGACCCGGAGGACGCGGCCAACGAGAACCTCGTCTTCGAGCGGTTTGCCGAGGCAGCCGTTCAGGCCGAAGGAGTGTGGTCGAAAATGGCGAGCGACATTCGCGGCCTGCAGGAGCCCGATGAGGACCACGATCTCATCGAGACGCTACTGGACGACTTGGAGAGCAGCGTCGAGGATCTCGTCGCGACCACAGCGGCGGCCGCCAGTGGCGACCCGGCCGCGATGCAAGCCATCAGCAACGATACCGACGACCCGTTCGCTGATGTGAACCGGCGGGCCCGCGAGTACGGCCTCGCCGTGTGCGGCCAGGACGGGTCGTGACACACTCGTGAACATGACCGCCGTCTCTCTACGGCCGGGTGCCTTGAGCGAGCTTCTGTCGATGATCGGCGTCACCCCGATCCCGACGATGGTCGTGTCCCTACCCGCGACGAACGAGCGGGCCGACGTCGACGCCTTTGTCGTGGCGATGTACGAGGAGCACGGCCAGGGGCTTGTGCGGATGGTTCGGCTCTTCGTCGATGACCGCAACGCGGCCGAGGACCTCGTGCAGGAAGCGTTCATTCGCCTGGCTCGATCTGCGCACAAGATCAAGGACGATCGCAAGGCTGCGGCCTACCTGCGATCGATCGTCCTCAACCTGGCCCGCGACCACAATCGCCGAGGACTCGTTTCGTTACGCCACCGACTGCCGCTCGATGATCGCGAGGCATCGACGGAGGACATCGTGGTGCTGTCCGAGGAACATCAGCAGGTCGTCGACTCATTGCGCACGCTCCCTCATCGCCAACGCACCTGCTTGATCCTTCGCTACTTCGACGAGCTCGGCATCGATGAAATCGCTGGCGCGCTCGGTATCTCCCGCAACTCCGTCAAGACCCACCTCACCCGGGGAATGAAGGCTCTCGAGGGACAGCTGACCATGGGGCAGGAGCGTTCGGATGACGCTTGATCAGCACCTGAGTGACGCACTCACCGCCGGGACATCCGCCGTTGTCGACAGCGACGACTTGTTCGCGCGTGTGCAGATGAGCATCACCGAAGACCGAATTCTGCGACAGCAGCGACGCGGACGCGTGACTGTCGTGCTCTGCATCTTGGGGGCGATTGTCTCGATCGTCTTCGCAACCACTGACCGACAAGAAGGAGATTTGATCATGGACTGGTGGATATTGGAGTTGATCTGGTTCGCCGGAATGCTCGGCCTGGCACTGTGGCTGGGACCGTTCATCCGACGATTCGGCAAGGCCTACGCGGCCGACGTCTTCCGGGCGAATCCGCGGACGGGCAAGAGTTTCATCGTGTTGATGGACGTGGCGTACTACCTCATCTTCTTCGCCTACATCCTCTTCACCGTGCAGTTCGAACCGGCGTCCGACTGGGAAAACACCGTGAACGCCGACCAACTGCGGGCCTCGACGGTGCGCATCGGCGGGATCTTGCTGATCGTCGGTCTCGGGCATGGTCTCAATGTGCTGACGCTCCCGGTCATGGGCCGGATATTCACCCTCAATCGTCATCTCGACGACGCGTCGGCTTCCGCTGGCGAGGGCTGAGCGACCAATGCCGAGAAGGGATTCGGTGTTGGCCACGGCGGCCTGGGGCTTGGCGATCGTCGCGGCCTCTGTTGTGGCGGTGGTTGCCGCGATCGTCGTTGGCGGCGCCGAAGCGGGAGCACAGGAGGAAGCGCCGCTCGTCGCCACGCGGACGATCAACGTTGTTCATCAACCACCGGACGAGCTCGTCGGTCCAACGATCGTCGACCAGCTCGAGCCGTCAACGGTCCTGACAATTAGGGCGGTCCGGTTTGACAAGGACGCCACCGGCATGGCGCGTCAATGCACGGTTGGCGAACGGAGAGTCTGCCGCAACTTCATTCCCGTTCGATTCGACGAGACCGGAGCCGCGGACTTCCAGTATCTCATCACCGACGGCGGCGGATGCCGGCTCGTCGACGAGCGGTGCACCATCGAGATCCGAGACGGACAGAACATGAGTGTCATCGACACGGTGTTCATCGACGTTGCGCCGCCACCCGGCCACATCACGGTCACCCCTCGTCGTGACCTTGCCGTGGGCGACAACGTGACGGTCACGGCGCATGGCTTTCCGAGCCACGCCACCCTCACCCTCATGATCTGCGCCTCACCATCGACGAGCGGTCCGCGCTGCGGGTCGCCGGGGCCGGTCCTTCAACTCGCCACTGACGACGCGGGGGCCGGGTCGGCCGAGGTGGTCCTGGCGGTACGAGCGGTCGGGGCCGATCGTGTCGCCTGTGGTCGCCAGACCGACTGCAGCATGGTGGTCAGCTCTGACTCGGTGGGGGTCCGAGCTCTTCCGGTGAGGCTCCTCTTCAACGAAGCACCAGGCGCCGGCTACGACGCGTCTCGGGTCGCGGTCGGGATCATCGCCGCCCTGGCCTTCGCACTCCTGGCGACCTGGCTCATACGGTCCACCGACTGGACGCCTCCACCGGAGGGCGGCGGCCGTGCAATCGATGATGTCGACTACGCGGATCTCGATGTCGAAGCCGATCGGTTTGACGAGGACCAGCGCTTCGCCGGGGTCGCTTCCCCATAGAGCGCGGATGTTCAGAAGAGCTTCAGGTTGGGCGACTCGATGCCGCGAAGCTCGTCGTAATCGACCTCGACCCAGGCAATGTCTCGGTCGGTCGCCAAGACCTTTGCCTGGGGCTTGATCTCCTGGGCGACGTAGATGCCGCGGACCGGGCGCAGCATCGGGTCGCGGTTGAGGAAGTCGAGATAGCGGGTGAGTTGTTCGACTCCGTCGATTTCGCCCCGCCGCTTCACCTCGACGGCGACTGCCATCCCGTCGGCGTCACGGCACATCAGGTCCACGGGGCCGATATCGGTGGGGTATTCCCGGCGAACCAGCCGGAGCCCGTCGGCGATCGAGGTCGGATCGTCGGCCAGGAGTTTTTGCAGGTGAGCCTCGACGCCGTCCTTCTGGAGGCCCGGGTCGGTGCCCATCTCGTGAGACGAATCGCTGATGATGTCGTGGAACGTGATCGTGAGCACTTCGCCCTTGGGGCTGGTCACGGTCCAGATGCCGTCTTCTCGATCCTCGATCAGGCGATTCGGAGCGTTCATCCAGTTCAGAGGTTTGTAGGCCCCGCCGTCGGCATGGATCGCCACACAGCCGTCGGCCTTCACCATGACGAGGCGAGTCGCGGCGGGAAGGTGGGCTTGGAGTCGACCGTCGTAGTCGACGGTGCATTCGGCGACAACGAGACGCATCACATTCCTTCGCGAGTGGGGCCCTTCGAATTACGCAACGTACCCAGCTCGTCAGGCTCGCGCGCGGAGCCGGTTGCGAATCAACTCCCGGCGAGCCTGAAGATCGCGGTAGGTCATTGCTTCGACCGTGTCATCGACGCCGAAGGCGGCTCGCACACCGTCGGGGTCGAACTCGTAGTCCTCGGGGTTCATTCCCACCTGGGCAGCGAGGTTCTCGCCGTGGGTGGTGGCGAAGTAGGCGGCGATGTGGGCGATCTCGCCGAAGAGGTCGAGATCGGGGGCAAGCCGAGCGATCGCGCCGTCAAGGAACACCATGTTCTTGACGAAAAGCATGAGTTCTTTGGGCATCCGTGCGCCGTAACCGAGCAGCGCCTTGATCACCCGCTGGAGTTCGCGGACGAGTTCGTCGGCGGTCATGGTGGTGGGGTCGACCGGATCGCCGAGAATGCCGAGCTCTTCGGCGACCGCGTCGAGGTCGGTGTCGTCGGGCAGCGCGCCCAGGTCGCGCAGTGCCGCGAGCTGTCCCATCGCGTCGTTCATCATCCCCGAGATGAGGAGACGGACGAAGGCCAGGCGGCGCGGCTCGCTCATTCGGCCGGTGATGCCGAAGTCGAGAAGCGCCGTGCGGCCGTCGGGCAGCACGTAGATGTTGCCACCGTGGAGATCGCCGTGGAACACGCCGTGGATCAGCGCGCCCTCCATGAAGCCGATCATTCCGGCTCTGACCACGGCGTGGGTGTCGACGCCGTGCTCCTCGTAGGAGTCGAGGTCGTCGAAGTTGAAGCCGTCGATGCGTTCCATCACGAGCACACGACGCGTGACGAGTTCAGGGTGAGGGCGGGGAACGACGAACTGATCCTGCCCGAGCTCCACGAAGACGCGGGCGACGTCGATCATGTTGTCGGCCTCGACGCGGAAGTCCAGTTCCTCGCTGATCGTGTGGGCGAAGACTTCGACCAGCGCCGGCGGGTTGGCCAACGCCGTGATCGGGATGCGGCCGACGAGCATCGGCGCGAGCCACGCCATCACCCGCAGGTCGTCGTGCACGAGTTCGTCGACCGAGGGCCGTTGAACCTTCACGACGACGACCGTGCCGTCGAGCAGTGTTGCGCCGTGGACCTGCGCGATCGAGGCGGCGGCGATCGGGGTGCGATCGAAGGAGGCGAAGATTGACTCGAGCGGTGCGCCGAGGTCTTGCTCGACGACCTCTCGAACGAGGTGAAACCCCTCGGCCGGGACCTGGTCTCGGCACTTGATGAATTCGGCGACGAGTTCGCTGGGGAAGATGCCCTCGCCGCTCGAAATGATCTGACCGAGCTTGATGTAGGTCGGTCCGAGGGTTTCCGCGGCCTCCCGCAGCCGTCGCGAGAGATCAGCCTTGGACTCGGATCCGCCCTTCCGGCGCCCGCTGAGCGCCCAACGCACGAGTGCGCCGCCGATGTGGCGGATCACGGTGACCGCGCGACGTCCGGGAGGACGTCGAGACGGCGCGATCAGGGCGGGAAGTCGACGGCGAGTGGCGCGGCGTAGTCCGGGCACCCCGCTTCGCCACTTCATGGCGTCGGGTTCGACTGTCCAGGGGGAGTCGTGCACTCCCTCAGTATGCGTCGATCGTCAGCCTTCGAACGAGGCCAGCGCCTCGAGTACGGCGGCAGCGAGCTCGGGTCGACACACGAGAAGATCCGGCAGATACGGATCCTCCTGGTTGTAGAGCAACTCACTGCCATCGATGCGGCTCACGTGGCAGCCGGCGGCCGCGGCGACGGCGACAGGAGCACAGGAGTCCCATTCGAACTGTCCGCCTGAGTGGGCGTAGATCTCGCATTCCCCGCGGATCACCGCCATCGTTTTGGCGCCGGCCGACCCCATCTCGACGAGGTCAGCGCCGAGTGCCTCGGCGACATGGGTGGCCGCGGCCGGCGGCCGGCTGCGCGACACGATCATGCGGGGCGGAACGGCGGGTGTGGTCGACAGGGTCGCGGGCGCACCGGTGGAGAGCACCATCTCGAGCGCAGGTAGAGCGACGGCTCCGGCGATCGGCCGGTTGTTCTCGACAAGGGCGACGTGGACGGCCCAGTCGGTGCGGGGGACTTCGGAGAACTCTCGGGTGCCGTCGAGCGGATCGACGATCCAGGTGCGGTCGGCGCCGAGGCGGACGGGATCGTCCTTGCCCTCTTCGGACAGGATCGCGTCGCCGGGGCGCAACGCGGTCAGGCGTTCCATCAGAAGTTCGTGGGCCTGACGGTCACCTTCGGCCTTCAGAACTGCCGGGGGAGTATCTTGCGCAGCCAGTCGAGCTCGCAGATCCACGAGCAGACGGCCCGCTTCTTGAGCAAGGTCGGCGGCGATTTGGTGGTCTTCGGGTGACGCTGGCATCTGACAAGGATCTCGTTTCCGGTGGTCTGGGACACAGAGTCGTACGACCCATTTCCGGTTCGTCGTCGGCGACCGTAACATTGTCACTGCCTATGGCCTACGACCTGACCCACCTGCGACAGCTCGAAGCGGAATCGATTCACATCTTCCGCGAAGTAGCTGCTGAGTTCGAGAACCCCTGCCTCCTCTTTTCGGGAGGCAAGGACAGCATCGTGATGCTCCGACTGGCCGAGAAGGCCTTCTGGCCAGCGAAGCTGCCGTTCCCCGTGATGCACGTCGACACGGGCCACAACTTCCCCGAGGTGCTCGAGTTTCGCGACCGTCGCGTCGACGAACTCGGCGCTCGACTGGTGGTCGCTTCGGTCCAGGACGCCATCGACTCCGGCAAGGTGGTCGAGGAAACGGGTCCCCGAGCCAGCCGCAACCGTCTGCAGACCACTGCACTGCTCGATGGCATCGCTGAACACCGTTTCGACGCCCTCTTCGGCGGCGCCCGTCGAGACGAGGAGAAAGCCCGCGCCAAGGAGCGCGTCTACTCCTTCCGCGACGAGTTCGGTGCGTGGGATCCGAAGAACCAGCGTCCGGAACTCTGGAGTCTCTACAACGGCCGGATCAAGCAGGGTGAGCACATTCGTGTGTTCCCGATCTCCAACTACACCGAGCTCGACATCTGGCAGTACATCAAGGAAGAGCAGATCGAGATCCCCAACGTCTACTTCTCGCATCAGCGTGAGGTGTTCGAGCGCGACGGCATGCTCCTTTCCACCAGCCCGTTCATCACGCTGATGGACGACGAGGAACCGTTCATGGAAACCGTGCGCTATCGCACCGTCGGCGACATGAGCTGCACCGGCGCCGTTGAATCCGGCGCCGACACGATCGACAAGATCATCGACGAGGTGGCCGCTACTCGGATCACCGAGCGAGGCGCCACCCGGGCCGACGACCGAGTGTCGGAAGCCGCTATGGAAGACCGCAAGAAGGAGGGCTACTTCTAATGGAGATGCTCCGATTTGCCACCGCAGGTTCGGTCGACGACGGCAAGTCCACCCTGATCGGGCGGTTGCTCTACGACACGAAGACCATCTTCGAGGACCAGATGGAGGCGGTGGAACGCGCCTCGGTCCAGATGGGCACGGAATACACCAACCTGGCACTGCTCACCGACGGCCTTCGGGCCGAGCGCGAACAGGGCATCACGATCGATGTCGCCTACCGCTACTTCGCCACACCGAAGCGCAAGTTCATCATCGCCGACACGCCGGGCCATACGCAGTACACCCGCAACATGGTCACCGGGGCATCCACGGCCGACCTCGCGATCGTGCTGCTCGATGCCCGCAAGGGTGTGCTCGAGCAGAGCCGTCGCCACGCATTCCTGGCTTCGCTACTGCGGATTCCGCACTTGGTGCTCGCCGTCAACAAGATGGATCTGGTCGACTACGACCAGCAGCGCTTCGAAGAGGTGAAGGAAGAGTTCCGAGATTTCGCGACGAAGCTCGACATTGCCGACCTCACCTTCATCCCGGTGTCGGCCCTTCACGGCGACAACGTCGTCGATCGTTCGCCCAACATGGGCTGGTACGAAGGACCATCGCTGCTGCGCCACCTCGAAGAGGTGCACATCGCGTCCGACCGCAACCACATCGACACGCGGTTTCCGGTGCAATACGTGATCCGTCCCCAGTCCGACGAGTACCACGACTTTCGGGGCTATGCGGGCACCGTTGCCGGCGGCGTTCTGCGTCCCGGCGACGACGTGGTCGTGTTGCCCTCCGGGTTCGAATCGACGGTGAAGTCGATCGAGACGCTCGACGGGCCGCTCGAAGAGGCGTTCGCCCCGATGTCGGTCACCGTTCGTCTCAACGACGAGATCGACATCTCTCGCGGCGACATGATCGTGCGGGCGAACAACCAGCCCGTGGTGTCCCAGGACATCGACGTAATGGTGAGCTGGATGAACGAGAAAGCGCCGCTCACTCCGACTTCCAAGCTGGTCATGAAGCACACCACACGGGTCACGAAGGCCATCGTGAAGGACGTGGCTTACATGCTCGACATCAACACGCTGCACCGCAACGAATCGGCGGGCGAGTTGAAGTTGAACGAGATCGGGCGTGTGCAACTGCGCACGCAGACGCCGCTGTTCTTCGACGAGTACCGCCGCAACCGAGACACCGGCAGCTTCATTCTGATCGATGAGGTCACCAACGTCACCGTCGGTGCGGGCATGATTCTCGGCGAATCGGCCTGAGGTGACGGATAGTTCGCCCACGACTGGTTCACCGAATGTCGTGTGGCATCCCGGGCACTTGTCGCAGGCCGAACGCTGGGACGCGATCGGACACAAGGGCGCGACCGTCTGGTTCACCGGGCTGTCGGGATCAGGTAAGTCGACGGTCGCCACGGCGGTGGAAAAGGCGCTGCTCGAAGCGGGGCGCCCGTGCTACGTGCTCGACGGCGACAACATCCGAATGGGTCTCAACGGCGATCTCGGCTTCTCGGCCGAGGACCGTGATGAAAACGTCCGTCGCGTCGCTGAGGTGGGCCGACTCTTCGCCGACGCCGGTGTGGTCGCGTTGATTCCCCTCGTGTCGCCCTACCGCGCCGCCCGAGACAACGCTCGTGCTTTGCACGACGCCGCATCGGTGCCGTTTCACGAAGTGTTTGTCGACACGCCGATCGAGCTCTGCGAGCAGCGCGACCCCAAGGGTCTCTACAAGAAGGCGCGGGCGGGCGAGATCAAGGGATTCACGGGCATCGACGATCCTTACGAAGCCCCTGCCGCGCCCGAGCTGCGTCTGGTCCCCGACGACGGCGACGCCGACAAAATGGCGGCAAGGGTTCTTCGTCTTCTTGCCTGACCGTGCCCCGCTCTAGCGGGGTCGGTTGCGGTTGATCAGCCACCAGATCGGCCAGGCGGTCAGCGCGCCGAATACGGCGACACCGATGAACGTCCCAACGATCCGACCAGCGACGGCCGCCCTGCTCGCGTCGCCGTCGACGAGCGGATTAGCGTCTGGAGCGGCGAGACTCGGTATGTAGATGAGGAACCAGACTCCAGCCGCGATCGCCCAGGCCTGGACGAAGGCGACCCGCTTTCGAGTTCGCCGCGTTGCGGCCAAAGACGCGCGCTCATGCTGCGTCCACTCGACACCGTTGTGGTAGCGGAGCCGCGTGCCATCGGCCGTGGGATACCAGCCCGGTGCCACCGCGTCGGGCCGATCCGGTGGTGCGGGCAGATCAGACACGAAGCGGATCGTAGACTCATCACCGTGACCAACACGCAACCCCCACCTCCCGCCAGCGCCCCGCCGGGTTGGTACCCCACGTCGCCGGGGATCCAGGGCTACTGGGACGGCGTGAAGTGGACGGGCGACGTCGCCCCGTTGCCGTCGCGAACTGCCGCAGGCGATGACAAGAACATGGCCATACTGGTCCACATCTTCGGTCTCTTCACCAGCTTCCTCGGGCCGCTGGTGGTCTATCTGGTGAAGCGAGATGACTCGCCGTTCATCGCCCATCACAGTGTCGAAGCGCTGAACTTCCAGATCTCGCTGATGATCTTCTATCTCGGATCGTTTGTGCTCATGTTCGTCTTGATCGGCTTCTTGACCTTCTTGGCGACGCTGGTGATCAGCGTCGTGTTTCCCATCGTGGGAGCCGTCGCCGCGTCTCGAGGCGACTCCTTTCGCTACCCGATTTCCATCCGCTTCGTGAGCTGAGCGACCCGCTCGATCACATCGGCCCGGTCTGGTGTCTTGTCGAGTTTGTAGAGCGCGAACGCGATGCCGATCGGGCCGCTCCGGCGCAATACCTCTTTGCCGAAGGGGTAGCGGTCGGCCACCCGCGTGGCGACCGTTTCACCGTGGTAGTAGCGCAGACAGGCGAGGTCCCAGGCGGGCGGACCGGCGAACGCATCGCCGTAGTCGAGCACGCCGGCGAGCCTGCCGTCGTCGCCCCGTAGAAGGTGATCCCAGTGCAGGTCGGTGTGGACCACGGTGGCGGTACGCGCGGCCTCCTCTCGGATCCGTGGCTCCTGTGACCGCACCCAATCAAGCACCTCGGGAAGGCGGCTGGTCACTGGGTGGTCATCGAGCGAGGTGTCGTCGAGCGGCCAGATGCGGGCCAGGTGAAAGCGCGCGACGGCGTCGGGCAGTGTGTGCGGGGCGGTCGGAATCGAATGCGTGGCGGCAAGGGCGGCGGCCACATCAGTGACGAACTCGTCGGTCCACTGATCGGGCTGGATCGGTGCACCGGCCACCCGGGGAGCGAGTGAACATGCCACTCCGTCGACCTCGATCACCTCGACCTCCGTGGCGGGCGCGCCGGCTTCGCGGAGCGCCCGGTTGAGCAACGATTCCGATGCGTAGTCCGGCCGAGGTCGACCCGAATTCCCCCGGGGAACGCGCACCACCCACTCCTGATCGCCGAATGCTCCCAGCCACGCGGCTGAACTCGCGCCTTCGGCCAGCGCCGTGATCGGTCCGTGGTGACCGCACATGGCGAAGACCGCTCGGGCGAGTTCGATCGTCATGTCAGGGGGCGAGGCCGTTTCGTTCGAGGCGGGATCGAGCGGTGTGGCTGACTCGATGGTGACTGCGTCGGTTCGTGCCGATCGCCTGGCGGTAGGTCTCTCGATCGATCGTCAACGTCGATGCCCCTGACGGGCCGGCGACGACGGTGGCCGTTCGCGGTCGGTCGAAGAGCAGGGCGATCTCCCCGAAGTAGTCCCCGGTCGACAACTCGATGTCGACATCATTTGGTTGCATCACCGTTGCTGTTCCCCCCATGACGAAGAAGATCGTGTGGCTGATCTCACCGATCTCGAGGATCTGCTCGTTCGCTACGAACTCCTGATGTCCGAGGTTCGCCAAGACCTGCTCGACTGCATAGGCGGGGAGCGGGCCGAAGACGGGCGTGGCCCTCAGTATCGATACGAGGGACGCGTCGACCGTGGGTCGTTGTCGATCGATCTTCATGAGCGGTGCGAGCATCACCACGATCCCAGCCGGAAGAAGTGTGCCGCTGGTGACGAGCGCGGCCCGCAGGCCGAACACTTCGGTGAGCGCGGCGAACGCCAGCGCGCCGAAGGCGATCGCGAACATGGAGATTCCCTCGAGAATCCCGAACACGCGAGCGAGCACATCGTCGGAGGACAGGCCCTGCAACATCGTGCGGCCGGCGACGTCGGCCAGCGCTCGGCCGGCCCCGGCGAGCGCGAGCAGGGCGATCGCCACGCCGAGCGACTCACCGAATGAGAGCGCAACAACGGACATCCCACAGGTCGTACCAGCGAGAGCGATGGCCGGAGTGAGCCGTCGCCGCCCGACCAGGCCGAGAGAGAGCGCGGCGCCGGCGAGCGCCCCGAACCCGAACGCGGCACTAAGTGCGCCGGCCGTCGCCTCTGAACGGCCGATCAGTTCGACGGCCGAGGCGACGAAGGCCACGTCGAGCACGCCCACGGTGAAAAACACGAGACTGAGGAGCGCGATGACGATGCGGGTCGAGGAGGAGTCGGCCGACACCGCGGGCTCTTCGGGGTCGTTCGGCATCGTCTCGACGAGGTCTTCTGCCTCGTCGAGGTCCGTTGGTCGTTCGGCAATCCCGGCGGTGAGTATCGCTGCTGCGGTCATCAGTATCGCGACCGAGAAGAACACGCCGCTGATCGACCATGTGGCCAGCACCGCGCCGGCGAGCGCTGGCCCGATGAACAGGCCGAGGGTGGCGACGAGCCCTACGGTTGCGTTTGCCGCGGTGAGTTCCTGGACCGTGCGCGCCATCGACGGCAGCAGCGACGCGGTCGCGGGACGGGTCAGGACAAGCGAGATCGAGGCCGTGAGCGCGGCAGCGTAGGTGATGAGTGCATTCGCACCGAGCTCGAGGGCGAGACCGGTGAGGGCCATGAACGTGGCCTGGGCGAGGAAACCCCCCACGAGGGCACGTCGTCCTCCCAGCCGCGCCAGCCGCGTTGCCGCGAGCGGCGCCAGCAAGCCCGACGGAGCGAGCATCGCAAAGAGGACGACTCCGGTCTCGCCCACACCGCCGCGGCGGTACGCCAACACCATCACGGCGAGCCACGAACCGTGCTCGGTGATCGCGAACGCGGTGAGCGCGGCCATGACCCTCCGCATGTCCCGGATCTTCAAGAGTGCGAGCGCCACCCGCATGCCGGCCATTCGTCGGCACGATAGTCGGCCGCGCCGGTCACGAACGTTTCGGGCTGGTGGCGCCGTCAGCGCCGCCCTGACTGATCAAGGCGGGCGACGATTCAGATCACGACCCGCAGTTGGTACTCAACCATGTGCCGATGTTGGCCGTAGAGGTCATCATTCCGGCCACCGCCGGGTCACCGAATGCGAGCTGGACCAGCGCCACCGCGGCAGCGGGGTCCGACTCGAAATCGGTGTCCCATCCGATCTCGGCAAACGCGTCCGAGATCGCGGCCAGGCCGGCAAGAGTCTGGTCGACGTCGGCGGCGATCTCCGGCGCCTGCTCTTTGAGCGCGAGCATCGTCGCTCGCGCCTCGGCGAATTGCTGCTCGGGGTTGCTGCCAAGAAGAGACTGATCGCCACCCACCATCGCTCCCGCCGAGTCGAGTGCGGCTTCGAGCTTTTCGCAATCGACCTCGCCGGTCGCCACTGGAGTCACCGGGTCGGCATCGGTGGCAGTTGCGTCCGGTGTTTCGCCGTCTTCCGTTGTGCCGCTGCCCTCGTTCGAGTCTCCCAACTCGGACTCGGACTCGGATTCGGACTCGGACTCGGCCTCGGACTCGGCCTGGGTCGCGGCGCCTCCGTCGTCGCCGCAGGCGGTCACCGCCAGCATCGCGGCCAGAAAAGGGATCAGCCATCCCGGAATTCGTCTGCGCATCGCCACGATCTCACTCCTCGGTCGTCACCCTTGAATCCTCCGAACTGTAGTGGGGAAGCGCGAGTGACACCTGAGTGTCATCCGGCGCGCCGGAGGTTCAGGCTGTATCGTGCCGCCGAGTCCGTGGTCAGTGCGAAGGCGAGATGTGCAGCGTGGGGATGGTGTCGACAGTTCTCGAGATGGCGGCGACCGGTGTCGACGCCGCCCGAGAAGGCACCGAGCAGGTTGGATGCTTCGTCTGCTCCGACGGGCCGGGCGGTGGACCGCGCGTCTACGCGGGCGCGGCGGCCGCGACGGCCACGGCCACCGGGCCGTCGTCGGTGCCGGGGTCGGTCTTTGCCTACCTGCGCAAGATGGCGAGAGACTTCCGAAATATCACGAGCCTCGTCGCTCCCGCGGTAGAGCAGACCACAACTCTCTATTGGGAGGGCGTGAACGCGGATATGGATCGGGAGACAGCGACCAATCCGACGGAGAGTGGTCCGGACCGCGACGACTTCACCTACGACGACGCGAACTGGCTGAAGAAGACCATGACCAAGTTGCTGGAGAAGTGGGGACCAAGGGGTTCCGACAGATTCGTCGGCACCGCGACCGACACGACTCATGTCATGTACAAGATCGGGGAGACGGCGCCGGCGATCAGAGCACATCACGACCGAAGTGCTGACGCGCTGGATGTGATCGCCGAGGAGCGAGCGAAGGCCAACCCTACGAGCGACTCGGACTGACGATGGCAGACGAATCGCCCCGTCGAGGACTCGGCGCGTGGCTGCGCACCCATCCGCAGCTGCTGGCGGTCCTCGGCCTCTGTGCCTCGGTCGCCTTGTTTGTCGTCGACCTGCCCGGCCACGCCGATCGGGGCAGCTGGGGCAACCTCGCGAAGGTCGCCGCCTACAACTGGTGGCCCATCCTTCTGCTCCTGACCATCGGCTTCTTCGCTCGAGGCAGGACGCTCTACCACGCGATCGGCGGCTGGTTCTCGGGCTACTTCCTGGCGGTGGCAATCGCACTAGTGATACTGGAACCGACGGGCGACTGGCTCGGCGAGGACTCCCGCTGGCAGATCTCCGTGCTCGTGCCGGTCATCGAGGAGCTGGCGAAGGCCCTACCGATACTTCTCGTGTATGCGGTTGTGCGCTCGACCCCGGCGATGAAGCCGACAGTCACCGACTTTGCGGTACTGGGCTTGTCGGTGGGTGGAGGATTCGCCTTCCATGAAGACGCTGTCTTCGCCCGTGTCGTGTCAGGCGGATGGGACGGCTGGGGTCTCGCGTTTCCGGCGGTCGTCCAGGAGCCGGTGTTTGCCGTTGGTCACGCAGGCTGGACAGCGCTGGTCGGGCTCGGAGTCGGCATCGCACTTGCTCGGCGAGGCCGCCCGTTGGCGTGGATTCCCGCCATCGCGGCCTACAGCGTGGTGGTTGTCGATCACGCCCTCGTGAACGACCAGGGCTCTCGCGCCGCATTGCTGCATGGCCGGCTCCCGCTCTACGTGCTCGCCGTGGGGATTCTCGGCGCCGTTTTCATCGAGACGCAGGTCGTGGTGAAATCGGCCGGCGGAGCCACCGAGTTCCGAAGCGGGCTCAAGGCGACGTTGTCGAGAGCCGTCGGCGGCGCGGCACCGACCGGGGTCATCAGTGGGTGGCAGCGATTCGTCCTCGGAGTCCGCCTGCAGACTCAGAAGCAGTGGTTCCGCCACACTGAACTCGAGACCGCCAAGATTCGCGAGGCGGCCGGCCCCGTTCGAAAAGGCCTCGACGCTAGAACCGCTGCTGCTCTGCTCGCCATCGCCGGCGTTGTGGTGGTCCTTCTCTGGGCCGGCGGGGATGACGAGTCAGTGGATCGGCCACCTGCGGCGGGCGAGTCCGAGCCTGTGACCACGACGCCAGGTGACGGCAGCGAATCCGGCGAAGTCGCCACCGCCCCGCTCGACTTCGGCGGTGGCCCGATCGTCACACCTCCTCTTCTTCTGCGGTATCTCAACGAGACGGAAACGGGAACCGGTGCCGAGTTGGTGCTGGCGATCGACGGCGAGAGAGAGCTTCGTACCGAGGGTGCCATTCTTCAATACCGCGACGGCTCGGTCGGCGTGTTTTGTTTCAACGTCGGGACTGACGACGTCACGTGTGTCGGGCAGGAGGCCAGCGGGACACTGACGGCGGGACTCGACATTGGCGCGACTGAGGTGCCCGACCTTCCTGGGGCGACTGGATCGACGCGCCAGATCGCGGGTCGCGAGGGGTTCTGCGCCTCTGTGCCCACCGACCGCAACGAGGTCGGCGATGGTCTCGACTCTTATCTGACCTGCACCGATACCGAGACCGGGATCCTTCTCCTGCTCGAGAGCCGCTCAGGCGCATTCGCGGACGCCGCTGAGACCTTCGTGAAGCGAGAGTTGGTCGAGTGGTCGAGTCCGGGAGATGCCGACTTCGCTCTCATCCCGCAAGCTCAAGCCGCGCTGGACGAGTTCGAGCAGGGCGGCGGGTGACGCAAGCCTTCTGACTCAGTCGACGGGTTCGCCGAACGGCTTGCCTGCGTCGCTGTAGCAAGGCTCGTGGAAATGCTCCACGCGATCCCACGCGCCGTTGACGTAGACGTTGCAGATCACTTGCTGATGACGCTCACGTGCCTTGAACTTCACACGCTCTTCGCAATGCTTGCACTCGGTCATCGAGCCAGCTTCGATCAAACGGGTGACCGCACGGCTCTTCCACTTGGTCTTTGTTGCGGCTTTGGCCATGCCTCACTATCGGAGGAACGGCTCTATTCATTAGCCGGGGCGCGGTTTGTGATTTCGATGGTGGAAGCTGCACCGACACTTGCCGTTGCGGTGAGTGGTCGTGCCGCCATCGTCCCATTCGATGATGTGGTCGACTTCGCACCGCCGAGCTGGAATCTCGCATCCGGGGTGGTCGCACTCTCGGTCGCGAGTCTGGATTGCCTGGCGGAGTGCTCCCTTGAACAGTCGCTGCTTTCGCCCGAAATCGAGAATGACGCCGGGGGATTCGTAGACCAGGCGCCGGACGTGGCCGAGAAGGGCTTGTTCGATCATCTGAGTGGGAGAGATGACCGTGCCGTCGTCGGTTTCGCAGAGCCGGTCGGCCCCGAGCCGCTCCGGCGCCTCGCAGCCGAGCACGCGGGCGAGGGCCTGCTCGAAGGTGTCGATATCGGCGTGGAGGATCACCAGGGGTTCGGGTCGGCTGCCACCAGCAGGAGCCGTCATCGCTCGCGTGGCCATCTCCACGAGCGCGTCGGCCCTCCGCTGAGAGGGGGTCCGCCAAAGTCGGTCGGTGGTAACCGCATTGCCGTGTTGCTGTCGGCCGAGTTGCCAGTCGGCGTCGAAGAGTTCGTGTTCGATTCGCCGGTGTGCCTCACGGAATGCCGCGCCGCCGATCGGGTCGAGCCACGCATCGATACGCGTGAGGTCGAAGACGGTCTTCGAGATGTGTGCGGCGCGCGCGCTCTCGCGCGAGTCCTCGGGCTCGGGATCATTGGGATCGAGGCGCTGCTCGTCGACCACCTGCTCCCAGTAGGCCACCCGCTGCTCCCAGGTCTTGTAGGACCGTGAGAGCGCCTTCTCGATCAGCATTGCCTCGGCGGTGGCGAACTCCGGGCGATTCGCCGCTCGGATCAGCCGGCGCGCGTGCGCCTCGGTGATATCCCCCGCGGCGAGGGAAGCGGTCGTTTCCGGCATCCGTTGCAGCGCCCTGGCCATCGCCACCGCTCCCGCGGCCGCCCCGCCATACATGCGGCAGCGGTGCCGAATTCCGGCGGTGGCCGACCGGTGTCCCTCGCGGCCGTAGTCGAGGTGGGCGTCGTAGGCCTGCACCGCCGATGAGCGCAACGCACAGATCTTTGCCTCGAGCCGAACGATCTCGGCGACCGCATCGTCGCGCTCGTTTGGATCGAGCGCATGAAAGTCGACCTTCAGCGCAAGGTCGACCGCCTCGTCGACGTCTCCGATCTCGGCAACTCGACTTTCGAACATGAGCGCACAATACGAAGGGGGTATGACAGTTGGAATGGTCCTCGGACAGCACGCCGAATCTCTTCGCGGCCGGAGTTCACCGCCTGACAGAATGTCGCGGTGACGAAGCCGGTTCTCGTAGTGATGGTGGGTCTCCCCGGTGTCGGCAAGACCACGCGGGCGCGGGAGTTGGAGCTCGAGATGGGCGCGGTGCGTCTCACTCCGGACGAGTGGTTGCGGCCCCTGTTCGGGTCGGGCAACGACACCGAGGAACGGGACACGCTTGAAGGCCGGTTCGTGGCACTCGCGCGTCGGATGCTCGAGGTCGGTCAGAGTGTGGTGCTCGACTTTGGCCTGTGGTCCCGGGCCGAAAGGGACTCGCTGCACGACCTCGCAAACACATGTGGCGCCGACTACCGCATCGAGTACCTGGATCTCGCCCCCGAGGAACAGTGGCGTCGGGTCGAACAGCGTCAACGGTCGGCCCCGCCCGACTCGTTCTCCATCACCCGGGAGGAGCTCGTCGGTTTTGTCGACATGTTCGAGGCGCCTACCTCGGGCGAACTCGCGGCGAGAACGGCCGCTGCCCCTCCGCCCGAGGCCGGCACGTGGTCGAGTTGGCGTGCGGCGCGGTGGCCGACGAGCGAGTGGTGAGTCGCGACGGTCAACCGACCCCGCGAGTGCAACTCAGCTGCGAGAGACGGGCTTGTACTTGATGCGCTGCGGACGCATGGCGTCGACGCCGTGTTCGCGCTTGCGATAGTCGGCGTAGTCGGTGAAGTTGCCCTCGAACCAGCGCACCTGCGAGTCGCCCTCGAACGCCAGGATGTGGGTGGCGACACGATCGAGGAACCACCGATCGTGGCTCACGATCACCGCACAACCGGCGTAGGCCTCGACGGCATCTTCGAGCGCGCGCAGCGTGTCGACATCGAGATCGTTGGTCGGTTCGTCGAGAAGGAGCACGTTGGCACCCTCCTTGAGGACCTTCGCGAGGTGCACCCGGTTGCGTTCGCCGCCGGACAGGGTGCCGACCTTCTTCTGTTGGTCGGAACCCTTGAAGTTGAACGAGGCAACATAGGCCCGTCCGTGGATCTCGCGGCCGCCGACGATGAGGTTGTCGACGCCTCCGGTGATCTCCTCGTAGACGGTCTTGTCGGGATCGAGCGTGCGGTTCTGGTCGACATAGCCGAGCGTGACGGTCGGGCCGACACGCAGGGTGCCGGAGTCGGGCTGGGATTCCGTGTCGCCCTTCTCCTCCGCGGCCTCGATGATCATCTTGAACAGGGTCGACTTGCCGGCACCGTTGGCACCGATGACACCCACGATGCCTGCCGGCGGGAGTGAGAACGACAGGTCGTCGATGAGAAACTTCTCGCCGAAGGCCTTGGAGATCCCGTCCGCTTCGATGACCACATCGCCGAGCCGAGTGTCGGCCGGAATGATGATCTCGAGGTCGTTCTGGCGACCCTCGGCGTGCTTCTGCTCCTCGAGAAGCTTCTCGTATTGCTGAAGACGAGCCTTGCCCTTGGCCTGTCGGGCCTTGGGCGCCATTCGGACCCACTCCAGCTCGCGCTTGAGAGTGCGCACGCGCTTGTCGTCGTCCTTCTGTTCCTGGGCGTAGCGGGTCTCTTTCTGTTCGAGAAAGCCCGAGTAGTTGCCTTCGAACGGCATTCCCTTGCCGCGGTCGAGTTCGAGTATCCAGCCGGCGACATTGTCGAGGAAGTACCGATCGTGCGTGATCGCGACGACCGTGCCGTTGTAGTCCTGCAGTGTCCGCTCGAGCCAGGCGACCGACTCGGCGTCGAGGTGGTTCGTCGGCTCGTCGAGGAGGAGAAGGTCGGGCTTGGCCAGGAGAAGACGGGCCATGGCGACGCGTCGAGCCTCGCCACCGGAGAGATTAGTCACGGGGGTGTCGCCCGGCGGCGTGCGCAACGCGTCCATGGCGATCTCGACGTTGCGCTGGAGGTCCCATGCGCCGGCTGCCTCGATCTTGGATTCGAGGTCGGCCTGCTTGGCCCCGAGCTTGTCGTAGTCGGCATCGGGGTCGGACCAGCCGGCCAGAACAGCTTCGTAATCCTGGAGGAGTCCGGCCACTTCGCCGACGCCGTCCATCACGTTGCCCATCACGTCCTTGTCGGGATCGAGGTGGGGTTCTTGTTCGAGCATGCCGACGGTGAAGCCGTCGGTCAGACGGGCCTCGCCTGAGAAATCTTGGTCGATTCCCGCCATGATCCGGAGCAGTGTGGACTTACCCGCACCGTTGGGTCCGAGGACCCCGATCTTCGCCCCCGGGTAGAAGGCGAGGGTGATGTCTTTGAGCACGTCGCGGTCGGGCGGGATGAATCGCCCGACCTTGTGCATGGTGAAGATGAACTGCGCGGCCATGGCGCATCAAGCTAGCGGCGCTTCGTCGCCTTCTTGGCCGGCCTCTTCGCGGCCTTCTTTGCCGCGGTGGTCTTGGCTGCCGTCTTCTTCGTTGTTGCCTTGCGACCCGCGGCGGCCTTCTTTGTCGTCGCCTTCTTGGCCACGGCCTTCCCTGCGGTCGTCTTGGCTGCTGTCTTCTTGGCCTGCGTCTTCTTGGCGACAGGCTTTGTGGCGACAGGCTTCGTGACGACAGGCTTTGTGGCGACCTTCTTCGGCGACGGTCGCTTGGCGACCACCTTCTTGGCCATGGGCACGCGAGGTGTCCTCTTCTTGGTTGCCGTCTTGGTTGCCGTCTTGGTCGCGGGCTTGGTCGCCGTCTTGATCGGCTTCGCCGCAGGCTTGCCGCCTCCGGGGGCGCCGATGAGCCCGGCATCGATGCCGTGTCGCTCGTCGTCGTAGCGGTGGATCACGAAGTCGACCGTGGCTCCGAGGTCGACCACGTCGCGTGCCTTTGTGGGCGGTGGCGTGCCGAGCAGACGGTTGGGGAGGTAGATGACGACGTCGTCGACCGAGCCGTAGGCGCCGTGCGAGGAGAAACGGTCAACTTGTGCGGCGATGGTGCTGCCGACGGGGAAGTCGGCCTTGAACGACTTCCAGACGGCGGGATCGTTGGCGCCGTCGCCTGCGGGTGCTGCCTTGGTCCGTGAGCGCGTGGGCTTCTTCTCGGCGGGAGCAGAGGACCGGGTGGTCGCAGCCGGCTTCTTCGCGGCCCGCTTCGGTGCTGTCGGGGCGGCCTTTTGTGTGGCCGACCGACGACTGTCGGCGGTGGCTCGGCGGCTGACCGGGCCGCGCACAGGCGAGCGGGCGACATAGATCCAGCCAACGGCAGGCACGGGCTTGCCGCCGATGAGTCGCCCTTCGTCGAACAGCCAGTCGTAGGTGCCGTGGAATTCCTGGAACGAGTCGTTGGAGAAGACGACGGCCTTCGCGCGGTCGGCGACCTGCAGGATGAACGCGTCGCCGCGACCGATCACGCCGGCCGGGGGAGTGAGGATGTCGCCATCGTCGATGGCGGCCCGGGCCGCCTTGGTCTCGGCTTTGGCCACGCGGTGCTCGAACGTGGCGTCGACGATCACGGTGATCTGTCCGAAGTCGTATTCGGCCTCAATGGCGGCGACGGCCTCGTTGAGCTGAGCGAGACTCGGCTCCTTGCGGCCTTCCGTGGCGAGATTCGATCCGTCGAGGACGGCGTGAGTTGTGGCGCGACTGCCTTTGGACATGTGGGTCAGTCAACCACGCCCCCTATGGTGCAGCCGTGATCACCGCAGCACTGTTCGATTTCGGAGGAGTGATCCTCTCCAGCCCGTTCGATGCCTTCAACGACTACGAACGCGAAGTGGGTCTCGAGCTCGACACCATTCGTCGGATCAACGCGACGAACCCGGATGTGAATGCATGGGCGCGATTCGAGCGGGGCGAGCTCGGTCCCGACGGATTCGTCGAGGTCTTCGAGGTCGAAGCGGCGGCGCTCGGTTTCGAGGTCGACGCCCAGCGTGTGCTCGGTTCGCTCAAGGGTCATGTGCGACCGGAGATGGTCGAGGCCGTGCGCCGCTGCGGTGAGCAGGTGAAGACAGCGATGCTCACCAACAACTTCCGTGATCCGGCGGGTGGCTCGTCCCATGACCCGGAGAGCGAACTCGGCGCGATCGTGTCGATGTTCGACGAGGTGATCGAGTCGAGCGTGGTGGGTATCCGAAAGCCAGAGCCCCGTTTCTATGAGATCGCCTGCGAACGACTGGGCGTCACTCCCGAGCAGTGTGTGTTTCTCGATGATCTCGGTATCAACCTCAAGCCGGCCAAGGCCATGGGAATGACGACGATCAAGGTCGTCGATCCGGCGGTTGCGCTCGCCGAACTCGAGTTGGTGCTCGGTTTCGCCCTCGGTTGACGGAATCCGTCATTTGGGAATGAAATGACGATATTCGTCATTTGATCTTGAAATGATGAATATCGTCAGTAAGATGGACGTCGTGCTCGAGTTCATCGACGATTCGTGCGGCTACGCCGCGGTGCTGGTGGATGTCGTCGACTCGCGCGCCCATCGCGACCGCGGCCAACTGCAGATCGAGATCGTCAGGGCGGCCGAAGCCGTGAACCGGCGCATCGAGGCGCTGGATCCGTTGACCGCCACCGTCGGCGACGAACTCCAGGCCATCTACCCGCAGCCGCTCGTCGCTCTTCGCGCTGTGGCCGAGCTTCGCCTCGAACTCATCGGGACCACCGCACTCCGCGCCGGTATCGGCTGGGGCGACATCGTGATGCACGATGCCCGACGAACGCCCTTCGGTCAGGACGGGCCGGCATGGTGGTCGGCTCGCGCCGCGCTCGACGCAGCGGCCGCTTCGTCGCCCCGGTCCGGCTACGAAGCCCGCATCGGTATCGAATTCGACGTCGCCGAGGCAGAAGCCGAGCCGGCCGACTTCCGCGAGGAACCCGCTGCGACCGACCTCGCGCCCCCACAACGGTTGCGCTTCGAGATCGAACCACTGATCCGGAGCCACGTGGCCCTGCTCGACCGCGCCCTGGCCAGTATCGATGCCACCGAAGCGAGCATCGTGCTCGCTGACCTGTCAGGAGCCTCGACCGACCAGATCGCCGACGACCTCGGGCTGACCCCCAGCGCGATCTCGCAACGGCGGACCCGCAACCGGCTTCGCGAACTTGTCGTCGCTCTCCGACTGATCGACACTGCACCATGACCGCTCTTGCTCTGGTGCTTCTCGCAATCGGAGTGGGCGACCTCAGCCATGGCCTGGCGGGCATGCCGAAGAACCGAGATCGCGCCCTCTTTGCGGTGGCCGTCAGCATCGCAACGGTCCTCATCGGGGTGGTCCTCGTCGACGCGTCGGGCAGCGACGCCGTGGCCACCGTCGCCGTCGCCTCGATTGTCTGTGCCGCATGGCAACTCGTCCGTGTCGGTTTCGCCGACGCCACGGTGCAACTCGCCACCATCGGTGCAGGAGTGGTCGCGGCGGTGATGATCTCCACCGTCCGCCTCGAGAGCGACGGCACCGGATTATGGGAGCGCTTCCTCGACGAGTCCCGCATAAGCCTGATCAGGAACGAGCCCCCCGCAACCATCCTCATGGTGCTGGCGATCGGCGTCGTCCTCATCGCGTCGGCCAACGCAGTGGTGCGGATCGTGCTCGAGGTCGTGATCGACGGCGACCCGCCAACCACACGAATCCGCGGCGGCCGCGTGATCGGACCGCTCGAGCGCCTGCTGATCGTCGGGCTCGTCATCGCCGGCGAGCCGACCACGGCCGCTCTCGTGGTGACGGCGAAATCGTTGCTTCGCTACCCGGAGCTACGAAGCCATGACGACGTCGACATCCACGCGGTCACCGAATACGTGCTCATAGGGTCGCTGATGAGCTGGACGCTCGCACTCGCATCCACGCTCGCCGTGATCTGACGTACTCGCGGCCGGCCGGCGGCTAGACGGTGAGCGCTCGGCTGAGCAGCTCGGCGTGTTCTTGGGCGTGGACCTTCGCACTCCCACACGCGGGGCTGCCCGACTCGAACCGACTCACCCGACGAATGCGGTGGGTCTGCTCGTGGCGCTCGTAGAGGCGGCCCTTGATGGCATTCCAGGGACCCATGTTTTCGGGTTCTTCCTGCAGCCACACGATCTCGGTGGCGTTCGGGAAGCGCTCGAGCTCGGCGGCGACGGCATCGAAGGGCCACGGGTAGAGCTGCTCGACCCGGGCGATCGCAACCGGTGCCCCCAGTCGGTCTCGTTCTGCCTCCGCGTCGGCACAGACCTTGCCGCTGCACAACACCAGCCGACGAATCGCGGCCGGGTCTTCGCCCCCGGTGTCGCCGAGTAGCTCCTCGAACGTGCCGGACAGGAGATCGGTGAGAGGCGAGCGAGACTGCTTGGCCCGCAGCAGAGACTTCGGAGTGAATACCACCAGGGGCGTCCGGACTTCCTGCACCATCTGGCGACGCAGGAGATGGAAGAACTGGGCCGCCGTGGTGGCGTTGCAGATCTGCAGGTTGTCCTCTGCGGCGAGCAGCAAGAAACGTTCGATGCGGGCGGACGAATGTTCCGGACCCTGACCCTCGTAGCCGTGCGGGAGAAGCAGCACGAGGCCGGAGTCCTGCTTCCACTTGTCCTTCGCCGCAACCAGGAACTGATCGATGATGATCTGCGCGCCGTTGGCGAAGTCGCCGAACTGCGCTTCCCAGATGACCAGTGCGTCGCGGTTGGTTATCGAGTAGCCGTACTCGAAACCGAGAACCGCGTATTCGCTGAGTAGCGAGTCGTAGATCCACAGGTTGGTATCGCCGGAGGTCAGCGTGGACAACGGCACATGCTCGGCCGTGGTCTCGAAATCGACGAGCGTCGAGTGGCGATGGCTGAACGTGCCGCGGCGCGAGTCCTGGCCGGAGAGGCGACTGGACGTTCCTTCGAGCAGCAGTGACCCCATTGCCATCGCCTCGCCGAGGGCCCAGTCGACTTCGCCGGCGGCAAACATCTCGTCGCGCTTCGCAAACTGTTGGGCGAGTTTCGGATGGATCGTGAAGTCCTCGGGCACCGACGAGAGGGCCTCGTAGATCCGGTCGGCGGCCGCATGATCGATCGAGGTGCGGAGGTGCGGGAGTACGCCAATTGGTTCGATCGGCGGTCGCGCCCGCGCGTTGGGATCGCTCTCCGCTTCGCGTGTTTCGTCGAGCGCGGCCTGGAGCCGAGTTTTGAAGTCGGCGAGCGCGTCCTCCTCTTCCTGCGGTGTGAGATCGCCGCGTTTCACGAGCGAGGTCGTGTACTGAGCCCGGACCGACGGGCGGGCGTTGATGCGGCGATACATCTCGGGCAGCGTGTAGCTCGGATCGTCACCCTCGTTGTGGCCGTGGCGGCGGTAGCAGATCATGTCGATGACAACGTCTTTGTTGAACCGCTGGCGGTACTCGAAGGCCAAACGCGCCACCCGAACACAGGCCTCGGGATCATCGCCGTTCACATGGAAGATCGGCGCCTGGATCATCTTGGCCACGTCGGTCGAGTACTCGGTCGAGCGGGCAACGTCAGGCGTTGTCGTGAAGCCGAGTTGGTTGTTGATGATGACGTGGACTGTCCCGCCGACTCGATAGCCCCGAATCTGCGAGAGGTTGAGCGTCTCGGCCACCACGCCCTGGCCCGCGAAGGCGGCATCGCCGTGGATGAGCAGCGGCAGCACCGGGTACTCCTCGTAGCCCGCATCGATGTCGATCAGGTCCATCTTGGCGCGGACAATGCCGACCACAACCGGATCAACGGCCTCGAGGTGTGACGGATTCGCGGCGAGCTCGACGGGGATGGAGTTGCCATTGCGGCTCTCGAAGACGCCCGTCTGGCCGAGGTGATACTTCACATCGCCCGAGCCCTGCGTCATCGACCCGATCGAGCCGCCCTCGAACTCGCTGAAGAGCTCGCCATAGGTCTTGCCGACGATGTTGACGAGGAGGTTGAGCCGACCCCGGTGGGCCATACCCATCACCACGTCGGCCATGCCGGCATCGGCGGCCGCGCCGATCACCGCGTCGATCAACGGAATCGTGCTCTCCGCTCCCTCGATCCCGAAGCGCTTCTGACCCACGTATTTCGTGCCAAGGAACGTCTCCAACGCCTCGGCCGCGTTGAGGCGCGACAACACATGACGTTGCTCTTCGGGTTCGATCGAGCGCGGCGACCCTTCGAGCTGTTCCTGCATCCAGCGCTTCTCGACCGGATCCTGGATGTGCATGTACTCGACGCCCACCGTGCGGCAATACGCGTCACGCAAGACACCGAGCAGGTCGCCCAACGGCATGCGAGGGATGCCCCCGACCTGGGCGTAGATACCCGTGTCGGTGCCGGTCAGGAACTCACGGTCGAGATCCCAGATGGTGAGGCCGTAGGTCGCGGGGTCGAGCTCCGCGTGCATCTTCGGCTCTTTCACCTGCAGCGGATCCAGGTCGGCGATCAGGTGGCCGCGCACACGATGCATGTTGATCAGCTGGTTGACCTTCGCCTGCTTCTCGAGCAGGGCGTGATCGCGGTCGACCGGGTTCACGTCGCGGCGCCACTTGACCGCCTCGTAGGGAACATCGAGCGCACGGAACACGTCGACGTAGAAATCGTCCTCGCCGAGAAGGAGCTCGTGCACCTTCTTCAGGAACATTCCGGACTCGGCGCCCTGGATGATCCGGTGGTCATAGGTCGACGTGAGCGTGATCACCTTCGACACGCCGAGGTCGGCGAGCTTGGCCGGATCGGCCGCCTCGAACTCGGTCGGGAAGGCGATCGACCCCACACCCACGATGAGGCCCTGGCCCTGCATGAGCCTCGGCACCGACTGCAAGGTGCCGATCGTGCCCGGGTTGGTCAGACTCACTGTCGTGCCCGCGAAGTCGTCGGGCGACAGCTTGCCGTCACGGACCTTGGCGATCAGAGCCTCGTAGCGGTCGACGAACTCTCGGAAGTTCAGCGTGTCGGCATCTCTCACGCACGGCACCATCAACGTCCGCGAACCGTCCGACTTCTTGACGTCGACCGCGACGCCGAGACCGACGTGGGGATTCCGGATCAAACGCGGCTTGCCCTCGGCATCGGCCTCGTAGGTGTTGTTCATCGACGGGGCCTCGTCGGCTATCGCCCGCACGACCGCATAGCCGATGAGATGGGTGAAACTGACCTTGCCGGACTGTTTGCGCGCCAGATGGCCGTTGATCACCTTCCGGTTCACTTCGAGCAGCTTTGCCGGCACCTGGCGAAAGCTCGTCGCCGTCGGAACGTCGAGCGACGCTTCCATGTTGGCCACGATCCGAGCGCTCGCCCCGCGGATGACTTCGCCGCGGGCAGTGTCTTCGCCGGCGTTCGCCGGACT
>Ga0315336_1001134_pt1 | contig 56651 bp, 38 predicted proteins | sample ASW5metaG_FD_204512 | JGI IMG/M metagenome (GOLD analysis project Ga0315336, IMG submission 204512) | Ammonia-oxidizing marine archaeal communities from Monterey Bay, California, United States - ASW #5 | ecosystem: Environmental > Aquatic > Marine > Intertidal zone | place: USA: California...
ACTGCAGGCGAGCACCTGACGGCTCCCAGAAGAACTGGCCGTTGTGACCATTGCCCCAGAAGAGCGCGTCCCCGTCGTCCATCAGGATGCGGGGTATGAGGACTCGCAAAAAGACCTCTATATCGATGACGCTTTCGAACAGTCGGTCGAACTCTGCATCCGGGGTCTTCGCGATGTCGAGGATTCGGGTGGCGTCAATAAAAGGCTGCCAGCGGTCACGGGTCTGATGGATGCTGTGAGTCCAGTAGAAGCGATAATTCTCCGGGTTTTCTTCTCTGTGGCGCAAGGTGGTTTCATCCCAACCGTCGAGGACACAGCTGTCAGAAAACCTGAATCGCCCGCTTGCCTTGATGGCGACGCCGTCTCGAGCCGCCGCAGCTCCATACCATCTCTCGATAAAGTCCTTGTCGATTGGCTCGTACACGCCCGGATTTCCGATGGAATCTCCGTTGTAGCGGGTGCGCATATATTTGTAGTCGGCCACAGCAACGGGTTTCTCGGCCGTGCCGTTCCGCCCGAGGAGGAAATACCCGACGGCGTTGCCTCGATCGAGGTTCGAGACGTTGATGTCTCTCAGTCTGCCCCTGAACCGGTGGTCATCGGGAAAGCGCACCCGAAGGCTCAGCGTCTCAGGCCTGTGCCAAGGGCTTCCCCGGTAACGCACACCAACCGTGTAATAGACTTGCTCGTCGTCGAAGACCACGGTTCCATCGACGAGGTCGTTCGATGTGGCCGGTCGAGCAGCGAGCGCTTTTTTGCTCTTGGCGGTGAGGAACACCTGCAAGTCCGGAAACTCCTCGATTTGCGCAAGCACCTCGCGGGAATCCGTCCTGTAAGCGAGCGTCCTCTCTGGCGCATCCGAAGGAAAACGAGTTACGGCGCCCCGCGCATCCGTCGCCTCCACGTAAAAGGCGACCTGGCCCCTCTGTTCAGAGAGGGATGGTATCTCCCCGACGTAGGTACTTCCGCAAGAGACCCTCTCCTGCTCCTCGGTTTGTTCTAGAAGGTTCTCTTGAAGCTCCGCGGACTGAAACTCAGCGATCTCCAGGACATCTTCTTTAAAAAATACACGAACGCTGGCAACTCCGTCGGAGTCCGACACGCGCGCGTTCACGGCAACAGGGAGACCGATGACAGGCGAAGCGGGCACATGCACGACGTCCATCATCACCGGCCCCAAGTTATCGCTGCCGGTTTTTTTACGGAGCGCGAGGCGCAGGCTGTTCTCGGCGCCCGGGGTCCCCAGGTTCCACGGCACGCTCATGCGAACCCGGGCTGCGAGAGGATTGCCCGAAAGGTTGACGTCCCGCGTCCCGGGCCACAATCCGGCGCTGAACTCACCGTGAACCACGAGAAGGCTCGACCCTCGCAGCCAGCGGGTCCACAAGGAAACCTCGTAAGCTCGCTCCGGCTCGAGGCTCGGCTCGGTTTCCGTTTCGATGCGGTTGCAGCGATCATCGCCTCCGCTGGTAGCCACGACCTCCAGGCAGGCTTCGCCCGAATGAGCGTCGTGCACGATGCGCTTCGAGTGGACGTGCGTACCCTCGATGTGCCATGGCACGGTGCCATCCTCGAAACCGGGATTCGGAATGAAATTCCCCGCTCCAGCCTCGGGCTTCTCCACAATGGACACATCGTCGATCCTACAGACGCCGCGCTCCACGAGCAGGAGGTTGAGCTCGGACTCCTTTGTCGCAGCATACTTGGGCACCGGAAAGGAATGCTCCTCCCACACCGACTTCTCCGTCTCGTCGCTCGCTCCCCAGGCCGCACCGAAATCGTTGTCCTGCCCAGGATCGATCAGCTCGAGGCTCGATCCTCTGCCGTCCGCCCACGGGGACCACGCGCCAGCCTCGAAGTAGCGTACCTCATCGACCAGGTTGCCTAGCCGGTCGACGAGTCGTAGATTCTCTCCCCCGTTCGCGAGAACGCCTCGGCTCCATCCCAGAGCTCCGGCGAGGCCATAACGATCCTCGATGGTCTGCGGATCAGCGGCGAGCACCAGATAGGCACCAGGCCCGAGGCTCGTCCCGGCCGGGAAGGTATATTCGATGCCCTCCGTAAAGCGAAATCCCGAGAGGTCGAGCTCTTCGGGGCCGCGGTTGAAGAGTTCCAGGAACTCGCCGTCGCGGTCTTCGGGCGGATGGTAGAAGATCTCGTTGATGACCAGATGCGTGACCCGCGGGACGTCGTTTCTGCGCCCCGGCGTCGAGGTCGGAGTCACCCATCGCTCGGTACCGCCGTCCGGCGAGCCCCCATCAGGGAAGAGGGCCTCCGAATAATCCCCCATCGCGAGTCTATCCGGAGGCGCGCGATCAAAGGTGAGAGCCGCTTCGACCAAGCCTTGGGGATTGACGAGAAAGAGCTGCACCCGGGGAGCCGACAGCGTGAGTGCCGCCGTCAGCTCCTCCACCACGAGGAAGCCGCCCGCGGGGATCCTGGTTCCCGCCGGAAACACGTGCGGATCGTCGCGGTCCGGGTCGTCGGTAAGACGCCACCCCGAAACGTCGCGCGCAGCGGACCCAGAATTGTATAGCTCCACCCAGCCGCCGTCCCCCTGGGGGGAACGAGGGGGGAGAACACCGTCCCCCCGGGGGGAACGAGGGGGGAGAACACCTGCGGCCCCGCGGTAGAGCTCGTTGAAAAAGAGGCTGAACTCGGTGAGGCCGGTCCCGCCCCGATGGATCAACCTGGGAATCAGGGAGAAGTCCGAGCTCTCCCCCGACCGGTTGAGGCCGAGGACGGCAAGGACGTTTTCGCCGGGCTGAAAGACCGTGACGGGGGGCAAAAACAGCTCGAACGTCGAGGCTTCGTGCGGCCCGAGCGCGATTGCGTTCCAGACACGATCTTTACAGTTGGCCCGGGCAACCTCCACGCCGTTGACAAAGGCGACGAAACCGTCGTCGTAACGCATGCGGAGAAAGAAGCTACTTGACGCATCCAGTTGCGCCTCGTCCAGCACGAAGCGCTTGCGAATCGCCAGTGTTTTGTAGTTGTCTCGCATGTCTTCCAGGACCGTGTTGTCGTCAAGGTCACCATAGCCGAAGCCAGATGGCCCAACCGACCACGAAGAATCGTCGAAGCCGCGCTCCCGCCATGCGGACTCCGGAGCGCTGAAGGGCTTGGTTCCCTTGCGGAAACTCCATTCGTCCCCGACCTCCACGAGCACCGTTTGGACAAACTTCTGCAGGTTTGGAAGGCCGGGGCTGCCCCCGAGCTCCTGGCTCTGGGTCCAGCTCTCGGCTTCGGAGGTGTCGAGGTTGAGGCTCCGCAGGAGGAGACTGTGCCCGGTGCCGTCGGGTGCTACCGGCCACTTGCCCCCGGCGCGGTAGCGAAGGCTCTGCATGACGATCCCCACGTGATTGACGAGGGTGAGGCGCTCGCCGAAACCATCGAGCTTGCCAGCATAGTTGCCGACGGCATTGTCGATGCCGTAGTGCGACCGCAGCGCGTCGACATCGGCGCAAATCACGAGTTGTTCTCTTCCCTTCAGGAGGGTGCCCGGAGGAAACTCGAAGCGGATCCCCTCGACGAAGCGCCAGCCCGAGATGTCCTCGGGCGATGAGGCGTCGTTGGTGATCTCGACAAACTCCAGTGCCTCTTGCCCGAGCGGAGGGTGGTAGTGGATCTCGGAAATGACCACCGCCTTCAGCTGCGAAGTCGCCAGGAGCAGAGCCAGCAGCGCACAGGACACCTTCCAACCGTATGCCTTACAGAAGTCCGCTGACGAGAGATGCTGTGGGTATCCTGTCACGACGACCTCGTTCCGGCGCTGCTTGAAGGCCCATAGTCTATCACAGCATTGTGGTGCAGGCCTTGTTAAGGGGCGGTCTCCCACCGCCCCACCGGCCGGACCGTTGCGTGCTGGGCGTGGGTGGGATAATTTTTTGAAAAGCCGGTGGAGCGAGGCTAAACTAACATTATCCTTCCCTATATCTCGGTGCCGCCAGGTACGCACACATCTGATTCTCGGGGCCATCCGGACGCCGACGAAAGGAGCCAAGATGCCGAGCCGACGAGCCGCGATCCCCGGATGGATCCCCAGCGCGCTCGCGTTGATCTGTCTTGGCACCGGCCCTTCCTCCGGAGTTCAAGCCTCGGGAGTTGCTCCCGAAGGCGACGAGAACGGCGAGCAGACCTTGCTCCCTTTCGGCGCCGACGGCTGGCGCTATCTCGACAACAACAAGTACCCGGGCCCAGACTGGATCCAGCCCGAGTTCGATGACGAGGCCTGGAAAGTAGGCAAGGCGCTCCTCGGCTACGGAGACGACGATCAGGTGACCGTGCTTTCGTTCGGTGAGGATCCACGGAATAAGCACCCGGTCGCATGGTTCCGCAAGACGGTGACGATCGAATCCCGGGATGAGCTCCTGGCAGTCAGCGGCCGACTTATCTGCGACGACGGAGGCGTGTTGTACGTCAACGGGAAGGAAGCCTATCGCTACAACATGCCGGAAGGAGAGGTCGCTCCCGATTCCTGGGCCAAGGGCGTAACTCCCGTCGAGCGTCAGAAGTGGTGTTTCATGGTCGACCCCGACCTGTTCGTAGAAGGTGAGAACGTGATTGCGGTCAGCGTCCACCAGAGGAGCGCGAAGAGCAGCGACATGGCTCTGGACCTCGAGCTTCGCGCCGCCACGGATGACGAGGTGCGCGAACGACTCGAGGAGATGGTCGCTGAACAGGTTGCTAAGCGTGCGGCACAAGTAGAGTGGCGGCGAATGGCGGATCTGCAGGCACGAGCAGTCGTGCTTCAGGACGGAGAATTGGAGGTTCAGTCGCTTCGACCGTGGGGGGGCCAGCGGCACAAGTACGTCCACGATGCGGTCCAGCAGGCACGCGAGGGGTACGGTATTCGTTTCGTCCGAGTCTACGCGGGTGACACGCTGGAGAAGGTCGCGGCCCAGGCGAGCGTTCCACTTGAGCGTCTGCTGCTCCTCAATCGCGTGCAGAAGGCGCACGTCTACCAGAAGCACGATATAGCGTGCGTGTACTGGCCCCACAACGGGGAGCCTGGTGAAACGATTGATGGACTGGCGAGGAAGTACGAAACGACTCCGGAAGTCCTGAGGAGGCTCAACGCTTGGAAGGAGGGTGAAGCGCCGTCTCTCGCCGGCAAGAAGGTGATGGTTCCAGGGCAATTCGAATTCGCACAGGGCGATGGTTCCGCTCCGGGGTCGCTTGCCCTCGTGAGCTCGGTGCAAGGTCAGGGAGACGACGCGCGGCATCAGAAGATATTACGTCAGCAGATATTGGTTCGGTAGAAGCCGCGGGACGGAGCGTGGGAGGCACGTCCCGTCCTCGGTCGCCTGCGTACGCGCCTTGCCAGCGAAAAAAACCGGTGACGCTAACGACGCTATGGGATTCGAGGCCTTCCAGTGAATTTTAGTCGCCGCGAGCGACCTTTGCGCAGTCCCGTAGTTCCCGTGAGGAATAGACTTAAGGAGTCCAAAACGCCGCTCTGAGCGACACGTGAGACCATCCATCAATAAAACGTGGAAGGTCGCCTGGCGGTCGTTAGACTCATCATCAGCCTTTAGGACTTTCTCGAAGCTTTGGGACGTTCGGGGCCACCCGGACGCCGACGAAAGGATCCACCCAGATGCCGAACCGACGAGCCGCGACGCTCGGCTGCGTCTGCTGCGCGCTCGCGTTGATCTGTCTTGGTGCCGGCTCTTCCTCGGGAGTTCGAGCCTCGGAAGTTCGGGCCTCGGGAGTTGCTGGCGAAGGCGACGAGAACGGCGAGCAGACCTTGCTCCCTTTCGGCGCCGACGGCTGGCGCTATCTCGACACAAACGAATACCCGGGCCGGGACTGGATCCAGCCCGAGTTCGATGACGAGTCCTGGAAAGTGGGCAAGGCGCTCCTCGGCTACGGAGACGACGACCACGTGACCGTGCTTTCCTTCGGGGAGAATCGGCAGAATAAGCACCCGGTCGCGTGGTTCCGCAAGACGGTGACGATCGAGTCCCGGGATGAGCTCGTAGCGGTCGGCGGCCGACTCGTCTGCGACGACGGAGGCGTCGTGTACGTCAACGGGAAGGAAGTCTATCGTTTCAACATGCCGGAAGGCGAGATCGCTCCCCATGCCTGGGCTATGATGTTAAAAGGCGGCGAGCGGTGGAAATGGCCTTTCATGATCAACGCCGACCTCTTCCTCGAAGGTGAAAACGTGATTGCGGTCAGCGTACACCAGAGAAACGCGACGAGCAGCGACATCGCTTTCGACCTCGAGCTTCGCGCAGCCACAGACGAGAAGGCACGCGCTCGACTCGAGAAGGCGGCCGCGCAGACGGCCGCGAAGCTTGCGCGACAGGCTGAGGAGCGCCGAGTCGCACGGCTTCGCGGGCTAGCCAACGTCGTGCTTCAGGACGGAGAGTTCGAGATTCAGTCGCGTCGGCCATGGGGGGTCCAGCGGCAGAAGTACGTCCACGATGTGCTCGAGCAGGCACTCGAGGGATACGGTATTCGTTTCGTTCGGGTCTACGCGGGTGACACGCTTGAGAAGGTCGCGGTCCAGGCCGGTGTGCGGCTCGAGCGTCTGCTGCTCCTCAATCGCGTGGAGAAGGCCCACGTCTACCAGACCCACGATCTCGCGTGCGTGCACTGGCCCCACGACGGAAAGCTTGGTGAAACGATTGATGGACTGGCGAAGACGTACCAAACGAATCCGGAAGTCCTGAGGAGGCTCAACTTTTGGAAAGCGGACGAAGCACCGTCTCTCGCCGGCCAGCAGGTGATGGTTCCAGGGGAGTTCGCGTTCACGCCCGGTGATGGTTCCACCCCGGGCTCGCTTGCCCTCTTCAGCACGACGCAGCGTAAGGGAAAGAACGCACAGTTTCGTAGACTTAGAGTTCAGGCTAGGTAGGATACTTTTGGAGAGGTAGAACGGTATGGTGCCACCGCAGGAGACACTCCTCGACGATGACGTGCAGGCGATCGACGCTCTAAGAGACGTCTACGGCCAGCTGAAAAAAGAGCTCGGGAAGATCATCGTCGGTCAAGAGGGGGTCATCGAGCATCTCGCGATGTGTCTCTTCGCGCGCGGTCACGGACTTCTCATGGGCGTTCCCGGTTTGGCAAAGACCCTTCTCATCAGTCGCCTCGCCGAGACCATGGCGCTTCGCTTCAGCCGCATTCAGTTCACCCCGGACCTCATGCCCATGGACATCACGGGGACGGACATTCTCCAGGAGGGGGGTGACGGTCGACGAATCTTCGAGTTCGTCAAGGGCCCCCTGTTTGCGAACATCGTGCTTGCCGACGAGATCAACCGCGCTCCCTCGAAGACCCAGGCCGCGCTGCTCGAGGCCATGCAGGAGCACCGGGTGACGGTCGTCGGACGCACCTATACACTCGAGCCGCCTTTCTTTGTCCTCGCGACGCAGAACCCCATCGAGCAAGAAGGAACCTACCCGCTTCCCGAAGCGCAGCTCGACCGATTCATGTTCCTCATCGAGGTCGAATACCCGAGTCGCGAGGAGGAGATCGGGATCGCCCGGAGGACGACTGGGGCGGACCTGCCCGTGCTCGAGCAGCTGCTCGACGGCGAACGCGTTGGTTTCTACCAGAACCTCGTCCGACGCGTACCCGTACCTAGCCACGTTTACGAATACGCAGTCGATCTGGTACGAAAGACGCGGCCGAAATCTCCCGACGCGCCCGCGTGGCTGAGGCCGCTCGTGGGTTGGGGGGCGGGACCGCGTGCGGTGCAGTATCTCATCCTCGGCGGCAAGGCGCGTGCCGCGCTGTCGGGAAGTTACATGGTGCGGACCGAGGACGTTGAAAACGTCGCCGCGCCGGTGCTCACCCACCGCATCGTAACGACGTTCAACGCCGAGGCGGAAGGGCTGACGAGCAGCGATGTGGTTCGTCGACTGATCGACGAGACTCGTGGAGCAAGCATGGCGGCCCAAGCGTAGGAGGCGGTGTGGCGGAGCTTGTTCAGCGCGACTTTCTCGATGCTGCCGTTCTGGCGCGGCTTCAGAACCTCCCCTTGTTCGCACGCAAACCCATGCTCGGAAGCGTCGCGGGCCGCCACAAGAGCCCGCACCGCGGCTCGAGCATAGAGTTCGCCGAGTACCGCAAATACGTGCCGGGGGACGACACCCGCCGCCTCGACTGGCGCGCCTATGGTCGCTCGGATCGTTTCTACATCAAGGAGTTCGAGGCCGACACGAATCTACGGCTCTGCATCGTCCTCGACACGAGCGGATCCATGCGCTACGGCGCGGATGGGATCACGAAGCTCGACTACGCACGTCGCCTCGCGGGCCCGCTCGCGTACATCGCCGCACGCCAAGGAGACGCTGTTGGTCTGACATGCGCGTCGGAAGCGCTCGTCCGTGAGATCCCCGCCAAGCGAAATGCCGCCCACCTCCGTCATGTTTTCGACGGGCTCTCGGAGGCCCGGGCGCGCGGGGAGACCGGACTGGTCGACGCGCTCCACACGGTGGCCTCAAAGACTCCCCAGCGGGCGCTCTTCGTGATCATCTCGGACTTGTTCGTGGCTCCAGAAGAGCTGGTCCCCTGCTTCCAGCACCTCCGCTTCCGCAAGCACGAAGTGGTCGTCTTCCACCTGCTCGAGCAAGCCGAGATCGACTTTGACTTCAGCCGTCCGGTTCGCTTCGTGGACCTGGAAGGAGGCAACAGCCTGCTTGTCGACGCAAGCGTCATCCGTAGGACGTACCAGGAAGCGTTACAGCGCTATCTCGGCTGCATAGACGGGCTGGTACAAGACGCAGAGGTCGACTACCACCGCGTTAGCCTCGAGGAGACTCCGGTCGAGGTCCTGGCGCGCTTTCTTCTCGGGCGCACACCGAAGGGGGCCAGACGATGAGCTTTCTTCAGCCGTGGATCCTCTGGGGGCTGCCCGTCATTCTCATCCCGGTCATCATCCATCTCCTCAATCGAATCCGTCATCGCACCGTGGAGTGGGGTGCTATGCTGTTCCTTCTGGAAGCAGCGCAGCGGACACGCCGTCGCACGAAGCTCCGCCACTTCTTGATTCTCGCAATGCGCGTCCTCGCGGTCGCGGGGCTGGTGTTCGCGCTCAGCCGGCCTCTTGCCAGCGGGTGGCTGGGCCTCTTCGGTGGGACACCGGATACGGTGATCGTGCTCCTCGACCGCTCTGCGAGCATGGCCCAGCAGGATCTCCAGACCGGGGTGTCGAAACGGTCATCCAGCCTGCGCCAGATTGTCGACCTGTTGAACACGACCGGTGCGCCGGCACACCTCGTTCTGATCGACAGCGCGACCGGAAACGCCCGAGAACTGGACACGGCGGCGTCGCTCCTGGAGCTTCCCGAAACCTGGCCGAGCGACGGCGCCGCGAACCTGCCGGCGCTGTTGGAGACGGCACACGAGTACATCGTCGCGAATACAACGGGGAGTACGGATATCTGGGTCTGCTCGGATCTGCAACGCGCGGACTGGCGCACGAAAGGCGGTCAATGGAGCGCGATCCGGGACGGCTTCTCGCGACTGAAGCAAGACGTCCGCTTCCACTTGCTCGCCTATCGAGGACGCCCGGCGGAGAATCTGTCTGCACGAGTGACTTCCGTAGAACGTGTCATCACAAGCGACAGCGCCCACCTGATTCTCTCCGTTGAAGGGCACCGCGAGGGAGGAGGCGGCCGGCGTGACGTGCCTCTCGAAGTCGTTGTCGACGGCGCACGTTCCGTCATCCAGGTGGCGGTAACGGGACCGTCCTTCGCCCTCGAGGGACACCAGCTCACGATCGACGGCGCCAACGGGCTCGGCTGGGGACGGATCGAGCTTCCGAACGACGCGAACCCACGGGATAACGTGTTCTACTTCACGTACGGCGAGGAGCCGATACGGCAGACGGTGGTGGTGACCGATCGGCCGCGACGGGAACGCGTCCTGGCACTCGCCGCTGCACCGCCGGATGACGATCTCCGGGCCGCAGCAACAGTGGTCAGAAGTGATGAGATCGCGACGGTCGACTGGTCCGAAGTCGCTCTCGTGCTCTGGCAAGCTCCGCTTCCAGACGCCGCGACCGCGGAGATCCTCGAGAACTTCGTGTCCGCAGGCGGTCTCGTCATGTTCTTCCCTGCTGAGGGGGACACCGGGCACGAAGTGTTCGGATGCCGATGGACCGCCTGGGAAGAAGCGCCCGCAGGCAAGCCTTTTCGCGTGCAAACGTGGCGGGACGACTCTGGGCTCGTGAGCGATACAGCGAGCGGGGTGTCCTTGCCTCTGAGCGAGCTCGAAGTGTTGCGGACTCTTCCGGTCGAAGGTCCGGGGCGCGCTCTGGCGCGACTCGTGGGCAATCGTCCTCTGCTCCACCGAGCGCCCACGGAACGCGGTGCCGTGTACTTCGCCACCACGAGACCTTTCGACGACTCCAACCTCGCTCGACAGGGAGTCGTCTTCGTCGTCATGGTGCAAAGAGCCCTCGCCGAGGGGTCGACTCGCCTGGGAAACGCGCTCTCCTCGACGATCGGCGACGAAACACCGGCCTCCCCCACCGCGTCTCCGGGCAGCGATTGGGAGCAAATCGACGGCTGGCCGGAAGGAGCACTCTCGACACAGGCAGAATACGTAGCCGGAGTCTATCGGCTCGGAGAACGCCTCGTCTCGAGGAACCGTCCCCTGGCGGAAGATTCGACCGGCGTGCTCGACAACGCCGACCTCGAAACCGCCTTCGGTGACCTCGACTATCGGGTCGTCGAGGGTCGCGTCTCGCGTCCGTTACCACTGGTCGAAGAGGTCTGGAGGCTCTTCATCGTCGCCTTGGTGCTCTGTCTCTTTCTCGAGGCGCTGCTCTGCCTCCCGAACGATGGTCGGAAAAACGTGCCCGCATGAGCAATACCGCCGAAGTCAGCTGGAACATCACGCTCGGCTGGGCGATCTTCGGAGTTGCGGCAGTCGCGCTCGTCGTCGCCCTTTCGGCTATTGCGTGGCGACGCAGCGGCTACCGGGCGGGCGTCGCGTGTCTCGAGTTGTTGAGGATCGCAGCGGTCTCGTTCGCCGTGCTGTCGCTTCTCCAACCGGAGTGGCGCGAACCTGTGCCGCGGACGGAACGGCCGGTCCTTGCCGTCCTGCGCGACGTGTCAGGGAGCATGGAAACGCGCGACGTCGCGCCCGCCGACGCCGTTCCGGCGAAGCCACAGGCGCGTCGCGAATGGCTCGATGCCCACCTCGATTCCGATCTTTGGCAACCGCTTCGCGAGCGCGTCGACGTGGTTGAGAATGCATTCTCCACGTCGGACGGCGTCCCGGGAACGGATATTCACGCGGCGCTCGAACGCGCTCTGACGGGTCATGAAGAATTGCGCGCGGTGGTGCTGGCTTCGGACGGAGATTGGAACACCGGCGAGTCGCCCGTCGCCGTCGCCGCCCGTCTTCGGCTGCGCGGGATTCCGGTATTCGCGGTCGGTGTCGGCCACGAGACGCCCCTCCCCGACGTGGAAGTCGCCGCACTGGAACCACCGACGTTCTCCGTCGTCGGCAAGTCGCTGCAGATCCCCTTCAGGCTCCGGAGCACGCTGCCCCAGGACTACCCCGTAACCGTGCGTCTCACGATCGGCGACGATGCCGCGGAGCGGAAGAAGGATGTCGTCGTACCCGCGATGGGGGAATTGCGCGATATGGTCTTTTGGACCCCCGAGGAAGTCGGTGAGGTCACCCTGAAGATCGAGATCCCGCTCGACGTGCGGGAAGCGATCCCAGACAACAACACGAGAACGGTGCGCGTGACGATCCGTGAGGAGTCGTTGAAGGTGCTCCTCGTCGAGAGCTGCCCGCGGTGGGAGTATCGCTATCTGCGGAACGCTCTCGAACGGGATCCAGGCGTGGCAGTCTCCTGTCTTCTCTTCCATCCGGGAGTGTCGAAGAGAGGCGGCGGGGCGGGGTACATCACCGAATTCCCGCGAACGCCCGAGGAGCTGGCACGCTACGATGTCGTGTTCCTCGGTGACGTGGGCGTTCAACCCGGCCAGCTGACCCCTCTTCAGTGCGACTGGCTCAAGGGTCTGGTCGAAGGCCAGGCGAGCGGTCTCGTCTTCCTCCCCGGCTTCCGCGGCAACCAGTCGTCGCTCCTAGGAACCGCCTTGCGCGAGCTCTACCCCGTGGTCCTCGACGCGAGTGCACCACGCGGCTTCGGCTCGCGGCTCGCGGGACGTTTTCTTCTCACGGAGAGCGGTCGTCGCAGCCTCCTCACCAAGCTGGCCGAGCAGGACAATGAGGCCGTGTGGCGCTCGCTCCCCGGTTACCAGTGGCGCTCGCCCGCATCGCGGAGCAAGGCAGGAACGGAAGTCCTGGCAGTCGACGAGGGATCCCGCGCACCGCTCATCGTCACCAAGACGTACGGCACCGGGAAGATCCTCTTCATGGGGACCGACTGTGCCTGGAGGTGGCGCGAGGGCGTCGAGGACAAGTATCACTACCGCTTCTGGGGACAGGTTGCCCGCTGGATGGCTTATCAACGGCACATGGCGGAAGGAGAGCTCCTACGCTTCTTCTATACCCCGCAGCGCCCGCAGATCGGCAGCCGGATGGCGCTTCATTCGACCGTCCTCGACCCCAGCGGAGCTCCGTTCGCCAACGGCACGATTCGCGCCGAGGTGACGGCTCCCCGTCACATAACAAAAGGGGACGCAGCGACAGGAGATACAGCGACACGGGACACAAGAGCGGAAGGCGCGACGACGACACGGATCGCCTTCCGTCCCGAGCGTGCCGACTGGGGCCTTTACAGCGCCGAGTTCACACCAACGACGGCCGGCGATCACACTGTGCGTCTGATCTGCGAAGAGACCTCCGCGGAACTCGAAGCGACGTTCACGGTGGACGGCGAAACGCGCGAGAAGCTCGGGAAGCCGGCGCGCTTCGACATCCTCCGCGAGATTGCTCAGGTCTCGCGTGGTGAATGGATCCCACGCGACAAGATAGAGACGCTGCAAACGAAAGTGCTGGATCTCCCCGAGCCGGAGCCCTGGGTCCGGCGGGTACAGCTGTGGGCGAATCCCTATTGGGGGGCCGCTTTGGTCCTGGTCCTGAGTGTCTTTTGGGGCGGACGAAAGTTGCGGGGGATGGTGTAGAATGAGTTGGCCTTCTTACCAGGCGGAAAGCGACGAACGACAAATGCCACGCCCAACCAGGCCGCTGCAGCCGGCCGAAGCCAGGATGGGGTTATGAAACAGTCTCTAAGAAGGAGCTGCGCATGAAAGTCAGGGATCCGGACCTGCGTCTCGAGCTGCCGGCCGATCTTCGCAGACGCCTCTTCGCGTACCGCCACCGCGTCTGGCAAGTGAAGATGGCGGAGGCGGCACTAGCCGCTGCAGTCGGCCTGCTCATCTCGTACCTCTGTGTCTTTGCACTCGATAGGTTGTGGGACACGCCGGCGTGGCTCCGGACGATGCTCCTCTTCGGCGGTGTCGTCGGCTTCGTATTCGGTGTGCCAACCAAATTCTACCGCTGGGTGTGGCGGCGACGGCGACTTGCAGATGTTGCGAGCCTCTTCTGCTGGCGGCATCCACGACTGGGAGACCAGCTCCTCGGCACGGTCGAGCTCGTCGCGGCTGGCGAGCAGTCGCGCGCATCGCCGGCACTCTGCAGGGCCGCGATCGAGCAGGTCGCCGAGCGTGCACGCGGCATCGACTTTCGGGACGCCGTCCCCAACCCCCGACATCGCGGCTGGGCCTTGGGCTTCTTTCTGACCTTGATCCTGGCAGCCGCCGCCTTCCTGATCCCCGACGCCGGCACCAATGCGTTCGCGCGGTGGTTCACGCCGTGGAAACCCGTTCCCCGCTACACCTTCGCTCGTATTCAGGATCTCCCCGCCCGACTCGTCGTCGCGATCGGTGAACCGTTCACTTTCCAGGCCAGCCTTCACGGCGATTCTCGCTGGAAGCCCGCTACCGCGAAGGCGCGCTACGGAAACCAAGCACCTCTGGAGGCGAAGCTGCTCGACGGAGCTTACCGCTTCGACATTCCGCCGCAGACGGAGGCCGCCCAACTCCACCTTCGGGTCGGAGACGCGGTGCCGCATCTGCACGTCGCCCCGCTGGCACGGCCGGAGCTTGTCTCCGTGTCGTCGCACGTCGAGCTCCCCGCGTACCTCGAGCACTCCCCCAAGGAGAAAGACGCTCGGGCGGGGGCGATCTCGGTCCTCAAAGGATGCCGCGTAGTCTTCGAGGCACGCGCAACCCGGCAGCTCGTCGACGCCACGGTCCGCGGAACGGCGGTGCCTCCCTCGACCGACGTCACCGTCTCCGGAGATTCGTTCCGTACACCCGCTTCCCTCGTGTCCGAGTCGAGCACGTTCGCACTCAGCTGGCTTGATGTGGAAGGCTTGTCGGCGAAGGAGCCCTTTGAGATTCGCGTTGCCGCGCTCGAGGACGACGCGCCAACGATCCGTGCTGCTGGACTGTCAGACCGGGTGGTCCTCGTCGACGAGGTCGTGACTTTCCGCGTCCTTGCGAGCGACGACTTCGGCGTACGCGCCGTGGGAGCCGAATGGTCGGGCGTCGAACCCGCACGCGAGAACGCGGTGCCGGAAAAGGGCGAATACCTGCTCGCGGCCGGCGGACCGGAAGAAGACTCGCTCGACGTACAAGGCACGTTCCACGCGAAGGGACTGGGGATCGCACCGCAGCCTATTCATTTGCGACTCTGGGCCGAAGACTACTTGCCGGACCGCGGGCGCATTTACACGCCAATCTTCCGCGTGTACGTGCTGAGCGCCGAGGAGCACATGATCTGGATCACCGAACGCATGAAACGCTGGGAGCGGCAGGTGCTCGAGGTGGGTGACGAAGAGAAGCGCCTCTTCGCGCGCAACCGTGAGCTCAACGACCTGAGCGCCGACGAGCTCGCGCAACGCGGGAATGCACGCAAAGTCGAGCGGCAGGCGGCGCTCGAGATCGCGAACGCGCAACGCCTGCGGGGACTCACGAAGAGCGGCGAGCAGCTCGTCGCCCAGGCGGCGCGGAACGAGGAATTCAATGCGGCTACGCTGGAACGCTGGGCGGAAATGCTTCGGGCGCTCAAAGACATCGGCACGAAGCGCATGCCGTCGGTTGCCAGCCTTCTGGCGGAGGCCGTGCGCTCGGGGAGATCGGCGGCACCGCCTCCCCAGGCACCGAGCATCAACGACCTCGAAGCAGGGCCGGGGCGCGACGCCACGCCGGGTGGAGAGGGCAAGAAGTCGGGCGACGAGAAGTCGAAGTCGTCCGGGCGACTCGGTCTGCCGACCACCACCGTCATGGGCCCAAGCGGCACGCCCGCAGAGGCACAACAGCCACGGGAGCCGCCACCCGAGGAAGATGGGGCGCTCGTGGCGGCCGTTGAGGAACAGGAGAAGCTGCTGGCGGAGTTCGAGCGCGTAATGGGTGAGATCGCGAATATCCTCAAGGACCTGTACGGCTCGACGTTCGTCAAACGACTCAAGCACGCAGCGCGCCGAGAGAAGGAGCTCGCCTCCGCGCTCGACGCGCGGCTTCAGGCGGCGTTCGGTTCGTTCGAGGAGGAGCTCGATGAGAGCGACAGCGCACTGTTCGAGCGTTTGGCGTTGCGCCAAACGGAAACAGCAACCCAGGTCTCTTACATCGAAGACGATCTGCACGCTTTCTTCCAGCGCACCAAGGAGCCCAAGTTCTCCAAAGTGCACAAGGAGATGCGGTCGGCACGCGTCGTTGCTTCTCTCCAGGGGTTGTCCTACGCGGTCGAGGCGAGCCGGCAGGGCGAGACCATCGCTCAGTCGGAATACTGGGTCGACCAGCTCGACCGCTGGGCGGAGATTCTCATAGGCCCTGGCTGAAAGGCCGGAGCCGGCTGACCCGGCTCCAAGGGCGACAGTTTGCCGCCCTCAGCTGTCCTGGAAATCCTGCGCATCCTCAAGGCGGAGATAGATCTTCGTAACCTAACCCGCGTCGCGAAGCAGCAGCGCGAAGTACAAGAGCCCCCCGAGCACCGAGAAGTGGCGGAGGAGCTTGCCAAGACGCAACGTGAGCTCGAAGGCCGAACGAAGGGCGTGATCCAGAACCTCGAAGAACTCCAGCGCAGGGAGAAGCGGCGGTTTGGCAGCGACCTCGCTCGACTTCACAAAGCGAAGGGCGCCATGGCGGACGCAGCTGACATTCTCTCGGAGCCGAATACCGGAGCTCCAGCAATTGCCGCGGAGACGGAAGCCATCGAAACGCTTCTCGCGACACGACGCGGCGGTGGCGGTGGCGGTGGCGGCGGTGGAAGCACGCCGGGGGGGAGCACGAGCGGCGGATCAACGGACCGCTCGGCCATCGCGCTGATCGGCCTCGGCGCGGGAGAGGAAGCCGAGAGCCGCGTCGTCAAGCAGGCTTCGGGCGCGACTGACGTCAACGCGTTGCCCGCCGAGTACCGCGGCGTGCTCGACGCGTATTTCGGCGCTCTGGAAGGAGGGGGGGACTGATGCGCCGCTGCCTGTTCCTGGTTTCGGTTTCCGCTATGGTCTTCGTGGGCTCGGCACCGACACAGCTGTGCGGCCAAGGTCTGGTGGTGCGACACGGCACCCCGATTTCAGCCGAGGTACGCTCCATCTACGACCGCGGACTGCGCTACCTCGTGGATGGTCAGGAGAGTGACGGCTCCTGGAACAGCTCCTACGGCAACGGTCCGGGCATCGCCGGCATTTGCTGCCTTGCGCTTCTCTCCTCGGGAGAGGACCCCAACTACGGCGCCTACGCGGCGACTGTCCAGCGGACGTTGCGCTACGTTGTCCGTTCCGTGGATCCTTCCACCGGCTTCACGAAACAGGGGCGAGGTGGGCGCTCCACCATGTACGAGCACGGCTTCGCGACGCTGGCACTTGCTGAAGCCTACGGCGCGGTCGACGAGGAGCTCTTGTGGGCGGGTCAAGTCGATACGAAACCGCTGGGGCTCGGAAAGGCGCTCGAGCTCGCGGTGAGGGCGTCCTTGGGATCACAGGACAACAACCCGCTTCACGCATGGCGGTACGGCCCAGACGCCTCCGACGCCGACACTTCGGTCTCGGGAGCGATTCTCGTTTCTCTTCTCGCCGCCCGCAACGCCGGAATCGAGATCCCGGATGGCAACATGGAGAAGGCGCTCAAGTATTACGAGACCTGCACGTTCGCTGACGGCACGGTTGCATACTCTGGAGGCGGAGGCGGGCACTCCCTCGCACTCTCGGCAATCTCGTGTCTCGTCTTCGCGATCGCAAGGAAGCGCGATTCCGAGCCCCATCAGTCGACGCTCAAGCAGCTGGTCGAGCGGGTCGACGAAGATGCGATGTCTCACCCGTACTACACGCGCTACTACGTCGCGCAGGCGCTCTTTCAAGGCGACTTCGACGCGTGGACGCGCTGGAACGAACGCACGACCGAGACCATCCGCGACGAGCAGCAAGAGAACGGATCGATCGGTCAAGATGCCTACTCGACGAGCATGTCGCTCCTCGCGCTTGCTCTGAATTTCCGCTGTCTTCCCATTTACGAACGGTAAGCCATGGAAGAGAACTCCTTCCCTCGACTCGCACGCGACACCATCATTCTTCTCAGCCTGATCCTCACTCCAGGGTTAGTGGAAGCCGAGGATCGTTCTCCCAGGGGAACGCTTCGTTTCGTCAATGGAGATTTCGTGGAAGGGCATCTCCACCCCTCGGACCGCGCGCAGATTCGTTGGGCGTCACCCGCCTTCGAGCAACCTCTAGCCTTCACGCTAACCGGCGTCGCCTCGATCGAGTTTGACCCGGGCTCCTCGACTGGACGGGTCTTTGATCACCGAGTCGTTCTCCGCAACGGCGACTACTTCTTCGGTTCCCTCGTGTCACTCGACGAGGAGAACCTGTTTCTCCAGGGACCGCGACACGGATCTGTGGTGTGTTCCCGCGACGCGGTTGCCTTCGTCGAAAGCGTCGGCGAGGGGTCACGTTTACTCATGGACCTATCGACGGGGCTCGGCGCGACGCCTTCTCTGGGCAGCGACACGGCCGCCTCGGACTGGACCTGGGATCTCGGGACATTGAAGACGACGCGCCGAGGTGCCAATCTCTTCTTCCGTTGCCCTCATTTCTCCCGCGCGGTGGTCGAGGTGAGGCTCGAGTCCGTCGAAAAGGTGCGTTTCCTTCTGGCGGTGGGTGCCGGATCGACGACCGAGGAACTCAAGAACGGATACTCGCTCGAGACGTGGGACGAGAAACTCGTCGCGCATCGGCAGGGAACGGAAGGCTTCGAGCATTTGCGTCTCAAGGCGCTGAAGAGGAATGGCCTCGTCAGTCGACTCCTGGGTCGTAAGCCGAGCCCGTGCAGGAAGGCCCGGTTCGATCTCTATCTGGACGCTGTGGAGGGACGGATGGAGATCTTCATGGACGGGAAGTCCATCGGAGTCTTCGAAAGTCGTGCCGGCGGCCTCCCGGCAGATCACGGTGTCTTCTTGCGCAACCTCGGGGAGGCGCTCACGGTAAAAGAACTCAGGGTGCGGCGCTGGAACGGCGAGACGCCAGGGACGGAGCCTTCCCCCGACGCGTCGCTCACGCTCGTCGATGGAGACGCACTCTCGGGCCGGATGCGGCTCGAGCGCGGCTCGCAGGTCATAGAGGTGAGTAACGGTGAGTGGACGCGACAGGTCGAGCTCTCCAACGTCGATGCCATCCGGTTCGCCCGCGTCGAGGGCGTCGCCGAAGAGGAAGCAACAGGGATACGCGCCCACTACACGGACGGCAGCACACTCGCGGGCGAGCTTGTCGACGTCGGTGCAGATGGTCTGCGGATTCGCACGAGCTTTTCCCGTGAGCCGTGTCTTCTGGCATTGACACACGTGCACCGCGTGGAGGTGGCGACGCCGAAAGACGCAGCGGAGGCGAAGACGGCAAGCGGCCTTCTGGAGCAAGACGGCGTACGACTGCACGGATTCATCGACGGTGAGGCGCGGACGGAAGGAGCTCTCCCGTGGAAAAGTTTGTACGCAGGGGCTGCGATCCCGGTCGAGCTCACGAGCACCGCACGCATCAGCTATCCGGGGCGGGAGGGCGGTACGAAGTATGCCTTGAGGGACGAGCTGTACCTGCGGAACGGTGACATCATGCCGGTCGGTCTCCTCGCCGCGGACGCGGAAAGCTTCGAGGTCGAGCTCCCCAGCGGACAGCATCGCCGCGTGGACCGCGAGTTGGTGAAAGCGATCCGCCTTCAAGACCGCCGGAAGAAGCCGGAGCCGCTGCTCGGCAACGCCGATTCCTGGCGTCTCACGGGCAACGCCACGATCGACGCAGGCACACTGGCCCTGACAAACGGTGGGCGGGCGAAGGCAGAAGTTGAACCGACACGCAATGCCCGCGTACGCTGGAAAGCAACCTTCGACGGCGTGGGGATCCTGGGCATTCAACTGAATCCGGCCGGAGGCCAGCCTGCAGGGGCGCTCGGCTTCGGAGTCGTCCGCCAGCAGTCTTCGACTCCGCAAGGGTTCTTCTTGTGGTGTCATGAAAACCAGATCTCGGCCCGCGCCCATAAACAGATGTTCAACTGGGGCCAACAGCAAGCCGAGCAGACGGTCGTTTCTTTGGAAAAAACGCGTTCCGTCGAGTTCGAGATTCGGACGGACAGCTCTCGCGGCAGGGTCACGCTCCTCGCGAACAATACGGAACTTGCGTCGTATCGCTGTCGAGACCGGAACGCGTCCCTCGACGGTGTCTTGTTCTACCACCAACCAAGCGGGGGGAACGAAGGGCTCGTCATCATCAACGGTGTCGTGGCTCGACGCCGGCGGGGCAGGAAAGCGGACGCGTCGGGTCGCGTGTCGATTGCAGAGTTGGACGTGTCTCAGTTTCCAGCCGTGCTCGACCCTGCGACGCGTGAACGTGTGCTAACGCGCCGGCGGGGCACCAAGCCGAAAAACACGACCGAGCTCCTTCGAGCCTTCAACGGCGACACTGTCCGGGGACGTCTCCTCGGGCTCGATAGCGACAAGATCCTGTTCCGGAGTCGCTCGCGGACGATCAAAATCCCGCGTGCGAGAGTGGGCGAGATCATCTCGCTTTCCGGGCCGCCTGCCGTCGCGCCTGAGACCGCATTTCAGGTGGAACTGACGAATCGGCGGCGTCTCTCGTTCGCGACGCTGCGGAGTGACGGTCCCGACCTCAAGGGAGAGTCTGTCGCTCTCGGCGAGCTCCATTTACCTGGAGACGCGGTCGCGCGTGTCGACATCAACCCTCGCGAGGCATTGCCATCTCCGTACGCCGAATGGAAGCTCTTAGCACCTGTACCGCTCCCGGCGAACACGAGCTGCGCGACACCAGCTGCAGCCGCCGCAGACCGTGTGCGTGTGGGCAAGCCGGCGGCGAAGTTTTCGCTCGAGCAGCTCGGTGGCGGGGCCGTCCGCCTCGAGGATCTAGGGGGAAAGGTCGTGATCCTCGATTTTTGGGCTACCTGGTGCGGTCCGTGTGTGGCCTCACTACCGAGGCTCATGAAGGTGGCTGATCGGTACAAGGATCGCGGCGTGGTGCTTCTCGCAGTCAACCAACGGGAGCGCGCCGCAGCGATCCAGGCCTTCGTTGAGCGCACCCGATGGGACCTCCGGGTCCTTCTCGACGAGGACGGTGCGGTGGGCCAAGCCTACGGTGTCGAGGCGATCCCGAGAACCGTGCTCATCGACAAAGTGGGCAAGGTGCGGAGCGTCCACGTCGGCATGGACGCAGAACTCGAGAAGACGCTCGCGCGCGAGATCGACAAGATCCTTGCGAAACCTGCGCAGAAGATCCGACGGGACTGACGATGGAGAACGATCGGCGTGCAGCGGCCCATGGGCTGGCATCCATCACGGTGATCCTGTTTCTCTGTGCGACGTCGATGGTCCGCTCGCAGGCGGGACAGTCACCGTCGCCACAGGACGGACAGAGCGACCCGGGGGCGCCACCGGCTTCCGGCGTGGTGCCGGAGGGGCGATTGCCTGAGGGGCCAAGCTGCCCTAACGGTCGATGTGACGCGCTCACCGTCAAACCGCCGCGCGGTTTTTACGACGCACCCATCGCCATCCGGATTGCCGCCCAGAAGGCTGGAGCGGTGGTGCACTACACGTTGGACGGGAGTCTTCCAACAGCGACGATCGGTGCCGCTACCCGGCGCCATGAAGCCGCCATACGCTTGGATCGGACGGGGGTGCTGCGGCTGCAAGCGTTCCTGGACGGGAGGCCCGTCTCGCCACCCGTGACCCACACCTATTTGTTCCTGGACGACGTCCTCGAGCAATCCGATGCGCCGACCTACGCCGACGGTACGGCCTTCCCGCGGCACTGGAGCGGATTTCGCGCCGACTACGCCGTGGACGGAGGCGTCGTGCGGCGCGAAGGGGCCGACACGCTGCGGTCGGCTCTGCGCGCGATCCCCACCCTGTCCCTGGTGCTGCCGGACCACGTGCTGTTCCAGAAGTTGATGAATGCTGGGGGTAAGCGTGTCAACCGCGGCCTGGAGCGACCGCTCTCCGTGGAGTTCTTGTACCCCGATGATCCGAAGCGAAGCGTTCACATCAACGCGGGGCTACGCCCCCGTAGCTTTCGTCTGGACCACCGCATCATCAAACGGAACTTTCAGATCCTGTTTCGCAAGGAGTTTGGCCCGGGAAAATTGCGGTTTCCTGTCTTCGCCCAGGCGCCACAGAACGCCCATTCCGCAGTCGAGAGGTTCGACCACCTGGTGTTGCGGCCGGGCTGCGTGGACAGCTGGCAGACTCCCGACTTCGACCACAAGCAAGCTACATTCACGCGGGATCCAATGACACGCGACTCGCAGCTTGCTGTCTCTAGGGTCGGCGCACGCTCCGACTTTGTCCACCTGTACCTGAACGGTCTGTACTGGGGACTCTACAACCTCACGGAGAAGATCAACGAGGATTTGCTAGCCGATTATTTCGGCGGCAAGGCGCAGGATTGGTGCGTGGTGAAGTCGCTGTGGAACAGTGATACAGATGGCGACGTCAGAAACGGAAACCCGGCACGCTACCGGCGGCTGCTGGACCTGGTAGGTGGGCATGGCCATGGTAGACCGCGCAGCCTCCGCGATGCCGCAGCTTACACCGCCGTCACCCATCTCATCGACCCGGTGCGCTTTGCCGAGTACATCATGGTGCACTGCTACCACGGCACCGGGGATTGGCCCGACAACAACTGGTACTTCGCGATGCGAACGAATCCGCCGGAAGCCGGGTTCTTCGTCGTTTGGGATGCCGAGAAGTCCCTGGCCGACTACAAAGGGGATGGCCGTCCTGGGGCCTGGTACTCGCCGCTGCTGACGGACACCAGCGGGCCCGGCGGGCGTTCAGTTCCCTCGCGAATCTGGCAGGCCATGATCACCAGCCCGAAGTTCAGGGACACCTTTGCCCAGGCCGTGAAAAGGCACCTGACGGGCGGTGGCGCGCTCACGGCTGAAAACGCCCAGCGGCGCTGGCTACGCATCAACGAGCGCATCGGCTATACGGATCGCGAGCGGGCCGCGATCCTCGGGGAAGTAGCGCGCTGGGGAGATACGCGCGGCCAACGCGGATCATCCGTCGGCTACGACCAATGGCATGCGGCGGTGACGAAGGTGCATCAGAAACTGGCAGGCAACCCGGAAGTCTTTCTGCGTGAGTTCAGTGGTTTCGCGGACGTGTTCGCGAAGCACGGAGTGACTCGGTAGTCGTAGATGATCACCATTACGCTTGATGGCGGAGGCACCCCGAGCTACCTGGCTGGCACGACCCAAGGCGGGCTCTGCTGCCTCGCCTCACCGTCCATCCAGGCTCTCGCTGAGACCGAAATCTTCTTGCCCTCCACCGGCCCGCCGGCGAGACTTCCCATTGCCGCGACGGCAACGGCTGAGTTGCCACACTTTCCACCTTGGGCCTTAGAGATTCGAGTTTCAAAGCTATGCAATTGCAAGACAAGGTCATCATCGTCACGGGCAGCACGACGGGCATCGGCGAAGCGATCGCCCGACGCTGCGCGATCCAAGGAGCCCGGGTGCTCGTGCATGGGCGTGATGCGAAACGCGGGACCAAGGTGGTTAATGAAATCGGCCCGTCCGCACGCCTGCACACGGACGATCTGAGCGACCCGGAGGCAGCCCCGCGTCTCATTCAGGCTGCTATCGAGGCGTTCGGTAGGCTGGACGGCATTGTCAACAATGCCGCCCTAATCCTTCGCAGCGACATACACACCACCGATGTCGCGACCTTCGACCGGATGATGGCCATCAATGTGCGGGCCCCCATGCTTCTGATCAAGGCCGGTCTAGAGCACCTCGTCCGCTATGAGGGCAGTGTGGTGAACATCGGGTCCATCAACGCGTATACAGGAGAGGCTCGTCAACTGGCCTACAGCATCTCCAAGGGCGCCTTGATGACCCTCTCGCGGAACTTGGCCAATGTGCTGGCCCCGAAGCGCGTTCGTATCACGCACTTCAATGTGGGATGGGTTCTCACGCCCAATGAATACAACCTGAAAATGTCGGAGGGGCTGCCCGAAGGCTGGCCCGACATCCCCGACCCTCAGAACGTTCCTGCGGGTAAGATGACCCGGCCCGAAGACATCGCAGCCCATGCCACCTTCTGGCTCTCCGACGGTAGTCGGCCGGTTACGGGCAGTGTGATTGACCTCGAGCAATACCCCATCATCGGCCGCCTTCCCCTGAAGGAAGGCGATCAATAGAGTCCATCGTGACGGGCGCAACCGTGACCATCCGCACCATCAACACGTTCCCGTTTCAGACGGAGCAACTGCTCGGCGAAAGCCATTGCTATGTTCCGAAGCCGACTTTTTCTTATAAGCCCGGAGTCACCGACCTGGCACACCAAGGAGAGCCCAGTCCGCCGCACAAACCGGGTTACGATCTTCTTCCTGAAGTGCCGCGTCAGGCTTAGCAGGAAATCTCCCAAGAGCCGTTCGACGAGTCGGCTGGACATACTATTATCCAACTCGGAGGCTGAGATGATGCACTTGCCGTACTACCGGGCCCTGGCGTTGCTTACTCTCGTTGGCGTCGGCGCGGCTTCCCTCCCGTTACTGGCCGCCGATGTGGCTCAGACAGTACATGACACACAAGCCAGGGAGTACCTCGGGAGCATTATTTATTCGTCCGACGCCGTTCAAAGATGGATCAGCGGCGAAGCGCTTTACAACGAAGAGTATCATGCCGTTCTGGGTTGGGTGAACGGTCCAAGAAGCATCCGCCATGGCATCGACGGTTCTTATGCGATTTATCGCTTCGATGCCGACGGGGCACGGCGCCTCATCCGTTACGGAGAACGCCCCTGCCGCATCAACACGTACGGAGACAGCTTTACGCTGTGTTCGCAGGTCAACGACGCCGAGACCTGGCAGGAAATGCTTGCGGCACACCTCCGCGAACCCGTCCGAAACTTTGGGATTGGCGGCTACTCGGTCTATCAGAGCTACCGCCGGATGTTGTTGGAGGAACTCAAGACGCCCGGCGAATTTATCATCTTTAACATCTTCAAGGACGATCACTACCGCAACCTGACGGGCTGGCGCAATATCCGCCTGGGATACACGATGAAGGCGCGACCGGGCGTATCTTCGCCCACGCTTCCCTATATCAGGGCAAACCCGGCCACCGGTGAGTTCATCGAAGTCGAAAACCCTTGTCCGACGCCGCGATCGGTACATAACCTGGCTGACGCCGACTGGGTCGTCGATACGTTCGAGGACAACTTCGTGCTCAAGCTCATGCTAGCCCGTCGGAACATCAAGGCGGGCACGCCGGAGAAGAGTTATCCCACGATCCGCGCGCTGGTCGGGGAGCATGGCCTCGACATTAAGATCGAGGACGCCGCAACGCTCCAGGAAGCCATCGACCGGCTGTTCACCAACGCGGGCATTTTCGCCAGCAAACGAATCGTTGACAAGGTCGAGGAATACGTCGCCAAGAACGGGAAAAAGGTTCTGTATGTCCTCTCTTACGCCGTCGACATCTTGAAGGACACGGTCCGAAAGGGTAAACGTTTCGATCAGTCGTTCGTCGATTATCTGGACGAAAAGGGCCTGCCGTATGTCGACCTGCTGGCGGCCCATCTGGCGGATTTCGCGAAGTATAAGGTCGACGTCGACGAGTACGCGAAGCAGTATTGGATCGGTCACTATAATCCGCGCGGGAACTTTTTCCAGGCCTACGCGGTCAAGGACAGGTTGGTCCAAATGCTCGATCCCAAACCGACGCCTTACTCCCCGCGCGCGATGCGACCGCCGAAAGTCCGTGGGAAGGGGGGAAGATAGATCTCCGAACGACACGGGTTCATGGCAGTCATTGACCAGCCCATTGAAGCCGGAGCACCCGCCTTCTCTCGCATTTCCGAAGATTACACGACCCCAAACGGGTTGGCTCTCATCGCCAAGACCTCAGGGGCGGAAGCCCACGTACGGGTAGGTACGACACGGTCCCTACCTCGCCGTCGCAGGCGATTCTTCGCCGAGGAAGCTCCGCACCGCTTCTCTCCATTTCGCCCGGCGGGCGAGAAGCGACCCGTGGCCGAGGCCGGCAAAGACCTCTAGCCTCTTCCGCCCGGCAAGCCGGTCGAACACCCGCCGCGCCTCGTCGAACGAGACGCGGGCGTCGCGGTCGCCGTGCATGAGGAGCGTGGGACACCGGACCGCAGTCGCGTAGTCCTCGGGATTGTGCGCGAACGCGTTGAAACCGTGCTGCACGCCGCCCCAGAAAACCAGCAACTGCGCCGAAGGAAACGCCGGGACCTCCATGGCCCGGAACCGGATTCTAACCGTGGACAGCATGCGACCGAACGGCGCCTGGAGAATGATCGCCTGCGGACGCACCCCCTGTGTGGCGATCGCCCGCAACACGGCCGCCGCTCCCATGGACTGGCCGAACAGGATGGGCCTCTCGTGGCGCGACACTTTCGCAGCGAAGTCCAGCGCTGCGGCGACGTCCATCGCTTCGTCGTGGCCGATCGTCGTGACGCGCCCCTCCGATCCTCCGGATCCGCGGAAATCGACGAGGAACGTCTCGTAGCCGAGATCGTGAAACGCCACGGCTTCCTTCAGCAGACTCTCCTTCCGCCCCGCGTACCCGTGGAAGAGGACCACCAGGCCGACGCTCTCGCTCCGCTCGATGCGCCACGCTTCGAGCGAGATTCCGTCACGCGCCTTGAAGCGGACAGTCGTGAAAGGAAGTCCGACTCGGGCCGGCGTGCCGTGATTGATCGGCCGTGGGATCCTGACGCCGCCGAGCAGGGTCTCCAGCTTCTCGCCGAGGCTCATATCACCCGGACTCGGCGTCCGGTAGCGGCCGTCGGTGAAATGTGTCATGGCGTGAGCGTGCAGGTAGGCCACGACGTTGAGTCCGGCGAGGGCGACAACAAGCAGGGTCGCCAGCGTCTTCTTCTTGTGTCGCCACAGCGTCTTGACCACGCGCACGAGGAACATGAGCTGATTGTACCGGAGAAGCCTCGGCCCGTCAGGTTTCTCGGCAGGACACTACGGCACCGCCTGGTGCCCGGCGGTGAATAGGTCGCGCCCGTAAAGCCAGTAGTAGAACGTCGATCCCAGCAACGCGTGGGAGAATGCCAGAGGACTGAGGACTCTCGGGGCGACTTATTACAAAAACCCAACGTCAAACCTCAGCGTCGCGTGAGTGCGGCGCGAGCGGAGGCGACTGAAACGAACGCCCTCGGGGTACACGGACTGTTAAGGGGCCCGGTTTCTGCGGACGATTCGCCAACCTGTCTTCTCGGATACTCCCCACGTGTGGCGTTCGATTCTTCCTTGGTTTCTGATGCGAGCCGCTATCCAAGGAATTCCGTATTCATCAATCTCGTAAACACGAGATGGCCAATTGCGAGAAACCATGGTCTTCATGAATTTGGTACTATCCTTATGCACGTAGCATTTCGGGTCTCGCCATTCATCCGGCAGGCTCACAAACCTGATTCTATCTCCAACTTTGAGTTTCTTAGGGTCAGGCATAGAAACGCTGAACAAATTCGGATCAGCGGGCTCGCCCCGCTTGTGGGCGATATTGAGGACCCCCACAGACCGGGTGGGCGGACCAACACGAGTGCAGATCGAACAATCCAAAAGCGTAAACGAAGGGAACGACTTTGAAAAACGACTTGTCAGGCGGCTAGTCCAGGGTCTTGATTTCGCATTCAAAGCCACCGAGCCACTTGGCCAAGAGGTTGTAAATCGCGGCGAAAATGACAAAAAAGACAAAGCCGACAATTCCCAAGATGACCGGCATAAAAAGGTAAATGATTCCCATGATTCGAACCTGGCCGCCACCGAGGATAATCATGGGAATGCCGATGAGAATGTAGATGAATCCCATCAAGACATAGAGAACGGTCACTATCTTGCTGGATTGCAGAACGGAGATGCGGATCAGTTGCTTCTTCATGGTTTGTGCTCCGGGGATGTTCGATTCGTCACCTGACGGACTTGCTGGTCACGAGCTTGAGATACATTGTGTTCAGCTAGCGAGGAGACTCGGTTCGATGGTCAACCACACTGCCGCACCGATGGACAGCATCAGCACAGCGACAAGATATCCGATTGTCACTCTATGGATCACTGGAAGTGCCCACAATCGGGGAAATACTGAAAAGATCACCAGGGGCCACCATTGTACGGCGACAATCGCCAGGAAAACCAGCGCGCCTTTCGCCTTCGGATCGGGTCCGCCGAACTGCATATCCTCGTAGAACTTGGTCAGCAGCAGAGGAAGTGCATGCAACCAAATAGCGGCTATCCGGAAGCCGGCGAGAACAACGGAATCGTACGAACGGTACAAGACACAAATCACAGCGACACCCAGCAGAAGGAGGCCAAGGTATCCAGCGACAAGTCCAAGTCTGGTTTTGGGTGTCAAGCTGAGCCTACGTTCGGTTGCTAACCATGTCTTATCTGGTTTAGACTGCGTCCACGTTCTCCGCAAGGGCGCGCTTTTGCTCCTCGATACCATCCTGATGGCAGCGGTCCCCCTCGGATCCCGCAGAGCGGCAGTCGATCTTGTCGAGCCGAGGAGCGCACCCGTAAAGAATCAAACGATCTCCGAGCTTCACCCGCGTTTGCGGATGGGGGGCTCCGATATAGTCGCCGGCGGCTCGCTGGATCCCCAGAACGAGGACACCTTCATCGTCCAGGCAGAGGTCCTGCAGGGCCCGCTTGAGGAGCCAGTCCCCGTCTTCGACGACGAGCTCCACCACGGTGTAGTCCCCGCTGAGCCGCAGGAGGCTCTCGTAATCCCTGACCACCAGATTCGTCCAGCGCTTGAGAGCTTGGTCGATCCAGCGCGACAGGTGACGGTCACACAGTGCGCTCGTGGCGACCACCCACAGCACGGCAAGTCCCGCTCCGAGCAGGATGAGACTGAGTATCCAGTTGCCGAGCCCCCTGACGTTGACGAACGACACTATGAAGGCGGAAACCGTGGCGATGATCCCAACGTTCCCCAGGAGCATGAGCATCATCAGGATGCGGCGGCGAACCGGGTGGTTCACGACGGCCTCGGCTTCCGCTGTCGTGAAGCCGACCCCCGTGAAGGCGGAACGAGCCTGGAAACGAGCCGACTCCAGCGACAGCCCCGTGAGGCTTAGCGCCGCGGCACCCACACGGGTGACGATCAACGAGAGGGTCAGAATGACCAACAGGGAAAGGATGGCAAGCATGGTTGAGTACCCCGAGTGACGTCGTTCGTGAAGACCCAGGCATCGGACATGGCAACGGGAACGAACTTAGAATACCACCCCGGCGTGTTCCATAGCAATTTCCAAGGGGCCGCCGACACCTTCGACAGTGTAGCTGTCGGTGTGCTCGAGAACCGCCGTCAGCTCCTCGTTCGTGCCGCCAGCTCTCGGTAGATCTCCTCCAGCTGACCGTAATGCCTGTCCCAGCTGAGCGCGAGCGCCGCCTCCCTGGCCGCTTCGCGGGTGGGCCCGAGGTTTTCGATTCTGCAAAACTCCTCGAGCGAGCTCGAGAGATGCTGCGCGTCGTTTTCCTCGAGAACCCAACCGTACTCGGGGCGGATGAGCTCCGCGGCCCCGGAAGTCTTCGACGTGATCACGGGAATGCCGCTGGCGAGCGCCTCGTTGGCGATGTTCCCGTAGGCGTCGAAGTAGCTCGGGAACAGCAGCGCATCGGATCCAGCCAGAAGCTCTGGGATGTCCGACCGCCGTCCGAGAAAACGTACCCGGTCCGCCAGCCCCAGGGCCGCCGCGTTGCGCTCGTAGGATGCGGCTCGCGCATCGCCGCCGGCGACGAAGAGGTAGAGGGATGGCTCCCCCTGACGAGGCTCCCTGAAGCGGGAGGCGAGAGCCTCGAGGATGAGGTCGAGCCCCTTGCGGCGATAGTCGTTGCCGACGAACGCCAGGTAGCGTCTGCGCTGGCGCGGGTCACTCCCCTGAAAGAGCTCGGTGACTTTTCTACGGCCGGTGTCGCGGAGGCCTGGCTGGAAGCGGTCGCAATCGACGCCGCTGTAGACGACGCGCACGGTTTCGGGAGCGACGTGGTAACGGCGGAGGATCTGCTCCCTGACGAAGGAGCTGATCGCGATGATCATCGCCTGCGGCCGCTTGACGTACCGCATACGCTCGATCGTACGCACCAGCCGGTCGATCGGATTCATTCTGTAGTAGAGGCGCCTGAGCCCGCTGCGGGCCAGACGGTTGAGATACAGCTCGCAGTAGTCGCGGCGGCAACCGGAGCCGTCCCGATAGAGAGTATGGTAGTACGTGCGGGAGAACCCCTGGACGATGTCATAAGGGCGCTTCTTCTCCTCGCGGGCTATGCACCGGTGGCTCAGAAGAGCGAAACTCGCCACGCGAGCGGGGCGCGGGGTGCGAATGTAGGGGACGCGGAAGATCTGTAGCCGCGGGTGTTTCAGCTCGAGGAGAATTTTGCCGGCAAAGAAATCGACCGAATGGCCGCGGTCGAGAAGATAACGCAGCAGGTTGGCTATGTATCCTTCGACTCCACCCGCTGAATCGAGCCGCGTATGATTGAAGGCTATTCGTAGAGGCTTCACGCTAAACAGTCCCAGGGCGCGATGAACCGCCGCATTGTACAGCGATCAGGAATGCGCGAGAAGACGTTTAGTCCGACTAACTGCTCCGCAGCAGAAGGTCCTCGTCGACCGAGCCACTTCCGCGCGAAACAGAAAGTGGCCTGACGAATTCACTTTAACGACAAACGGGACTGGAGGGACAGCCCGCGATGGAGACACAACCCCAGCCTTCCCTCCCGGGTAGAGCCAGAGGATGGCGAGGGCCGCCGTGGAACTGAAACTGCAACCACGCGACCGCGTCGGAGCAATCCAATCCTCCGTCAGGCTGCATGTCTAGCAGCCTCAAGTTCGCGGGATCCGTGAACGAACCGTCTCCACACGGTAGCTCGGTAGGCTCGCCGAGGAAGAGAGCCCCGAGAAGGCAAACCGCGTCCGACAGGTCGGACACCCCGTTCTGCGAGCAGTCGCCGGGCACCTGGCGGCCGCGCTCGCAGGTGTCTGGCGTGCCATCCCCGTCGGTGTCGGTGATACTCCCGTTCAACAGCTCACAGACCTCCGGGATGCCGTTCTCGTTGCAGTCGAAGCTTAACTGCGATGTCTGCCTGATGACCGCAACCGCACGCGCAGCGCTCTGCGCCGTCACGAAATCCGGCACCCCATCATCGTCGAGATCTGCCACGGCGACTGACCGCGGGCTGTCCCCGACGGGAATGCGCTGCGCGGGCGCAAACGTCCCATCGCCATGGCCCAGAAACAGGGCAATATCGTCCGAGCGGTTGTTTACGGTAACCACGTCGGCGAGCCCGTCAAGGTTGAGGTCGGCCGTCACGACGTCAACGGGTTCAGCCCCTGTCGGAAATTTTTCCGGGCCATCGAAGCCACCCTCGCTTTTAGAGAGGAACACGGAAACGTCGTCCACGTTGAAGTCCACCACAGCGAGGTCAGCCACCCCGTTCTGGTCGAAGTCGGCACTCGCGAGAGCGTACGGCTTCGGCCCGGAGATCAGCTTGAGAGGCTCCTGGAAGGAGCCGTCTCCGCGACCGAGGAGAATCGAGACATCCCCATCGCTCGTGCTGGCGATAGCCACGTCGAGCCTCCCATCGTCGTTGAAGTCGGCGGCGATAATTGCAAACGGTTGACTGCCAACGGTGGAAGTTGCGGTCTCGACGAAATCTCCGTCGCCCAGCCCGGAAAAAACCGTGACCAGGTGGCCAGAGATGGCCACTGCCAGGTCGGGAATCTCGTCCCCGTCGAAGTCTCCGGCATCCAGCGCACCGACGTTGAACTGCACGTCGAAGAACCGCGGCGGGCTGAAGCTGCCGTCCTCCCGACCCAGCGACACGGCCACACGCTCCGACGCGTCGACCGCGACTAGGTCGTTGATCTCGTCGCCGTTGAAGTCGGCCACGACTACAGAACCAGAACGGGAGCTGTCTATAGTGAGGCACTCTTCGCTTTCCTTGAACGTGCCGTCCCCGTTTCCCGGCAGCACGCAGAAGCGACTGGCGTCGTTGCCGCTGACGCCGACATCCGCAATGCCGTCCGCATTCAGATCGACCGCCAGAACGTTGGCCCCCGGCACCGTGAATTGCCGCGGTGCGTGGAGAATTCCGCTCTCCTGGGAAAGAAGGACCGTAACATCCTCGGATGAGCCGTTTACTACGGCGAGATCGGTCATCTGATCGGCGTTCAGATCGACGGCCACCATGGCCGTAGGCATGCTACCCGCGAGGTACCTCATCTCGGGCTGGAACGTGCCGTCCCCGTTGCCGAGAAGCACGGAAAGGTCTTGCGAGCCTTGACCAATGTTCCTGGTGATCAGATCCAGGATACCGTCAGCGCTCACGTCGGCAGCCACGATGCTGCGAGGGTCTCTGCCAACGGTGTAAGCATCGAAAGCTCGAAAATCACCGTCCCCGAGAGCTAGAAACACCGCAACCTCCCGGCCAGCACGCGGGATGTTGGAACTCGTCACGGCGAGATCTACAAGACCGTCGGAATTCAAATCCTCGGCAACCAGAGCACGCGGATCCTGGGGAACGGGGAAACTGACGGGCCCTCGGAAGGTTCCGGTACTCGTTCCGTAGAGAACGGAGAGGTCGTTGGAGTCGCAGTTAGCCGTTACAAGATCCATGAAGTCGTCGTCGTTGATTTTCGCGCTGACGACAGCCCTTGGACGTTCTCCCACGGCAAAACTTCGCCCCGCGCCGAAGGTTCCATCTCCCTGACCGGGGAACACATAGACCCGGTTGGAAATGCCATCCACGGAAACCAGGTCGATTGCCCCGTCCGCATCCACGTGGGCCGCTAGCAGATCTGCCGTCGATTCGCTCGGAACGAACTTTTGCCCCGCCTGAAACGAGCCGTCTCCCCGGCCGAGATAAATCGAGATCTCGTCGGTGAAGCCATTGATGAATGCCAGATCCGCGACGGTATTGCCATCGAAGTCGGCGGAGATGAGAAGCGACGGTCGAACCGCATTAAAGGTCTGTTGCGCGTGAAAGCTACCGTCGCCCTTGCCGAGTAAGATCGACACGTCTTCCGTCCCGATGTTGGTAACGACAAGGTCCAGGATCTCGTCCTGATCCAGGTGGGCCGCGACAATCGCGTTCGGCGACTCCCCGACAGGGAAGCGGGCTGCAACCCGAAAGGTGAGCTCCGGTGGAACCACAAAGCACTCGTCGGGCACCTGGTTCCCGTCGCAATCCTGACTGGTGCCACTACTGATATCGATAGCGTCCTCCGTGCCATTGTTGTTGCAATCAACCGCTGGAAGCCGGCTGGCCGCCAGGAAAGTCGGTAGGCACATACAGATAGAAAGCCATCTCTTCAAGAAAGCCATGATGTCATCACTCGTTCATCAACAGATCTGTCAATCTATGGGCAAGCGGAGTTCTCCGGACAGGTGAAAATCGGTACGCAACTCGTTTCCTGACCAGGAACTGCCAGGAGATTGGGAGGACCATCACGGAAAAGAAACCGCAACATGGAAACCGCGCTGGAGAGGTCCACGGGGATCTCTTCCGCTCCGTTGATCAGCAGAGCGTTTCCCGGGTCGGACGGACCGCCGTCGGCGCAGGGAAGGCTCGGCGGACTGCCGGTGAACAACACTCCCAAAACGCAGATCGCATCCGAGAGGTCCAGAACGCCATCCTGGTTGCAATCACCCAGCACCTGGTGGCCTTCGTCGCAAGCGTCGTGGATGCCGTTGTTGTTCCTGTCGGGCGGGAAGACGAGCGCCGTGTTGTTCCGGAGCACAGAGACCCTGTCGTTCCTGTTTGCGGTGAGGAGGTCCGGGCGCTCGTCGCCATTGATGTCCACCACGACAAGAGAAACCGGGTACTTTCCGGCGTGGAACCGCCGCTCCTCTCTGAAAGTGCCGTCTCCGCGGCCCCGCAGGATCGAGACGTCCCCAGAATTCGCGTTCGCGGCGGCAAGATCCACAACACCGTCCCCGTCAAAATCCGCTGCCGTGACGGCACCTGAAAAATCGCCGCTCGGATACGTCACCAGCCCGGCGAACTGGCCGCCTCCGGTTCCAAGCCTTACCGACACAGAGTCGAGGATGTCTCTGCCTCCTGCGGAGATCAAATCCATGAAGCCGTCGTTGTTAAGATCAGCTACAGCGACCGATGGTGGTTCGCCGCCCATGTCGAACGATGCAGGAGCCTGGAAGGTGCCGTCGCCGTTTCCAAAAAGGATCGTAACGCCGTCCCGACAGTCTGCGGTCAGCAAGTCCAGGTTGTCGTCCTCGTTCATGTGCGCTGCGGCAATGTCGCAGGGCAACCCCCCTACTGCGAAGTGTTGCACCGTTCCGAAGCCACGCTGCCCCTGTCCCAGAAAGACGGCGAGGCTGGCCGTCTCTCGCTCCGCCACGGCCAGGTCGAGGATGTCATCGTCATCGATTTTCGCCGCGATGACGGCCCAGGGATCGGAAAGGGAGCCCAGGAACACCGGCTGCTCGAACTCGCCCCCAGCCTTGCCAAAGTGGACCGCGAGGTCGTCAGAGCCGGCGTTCGCCGTGACGAGATCCTGAAACTCATCGCCGTCGAGGTCCGTGGCCAGGATCGCCCCTGGAGATCCTCCCGTCGGGACCGTTGAGGCCAGGAGAAAGGTTCCATCGGCCTCTCCAAGAAGGATGGAGATGTCGTCCGAGGCCGCATTCGACGTAACCACGTCGATCCGCTCGTCACCGTCCAGATCAGCGGCAGCTATCCCACTCGGCAAGGCTCCGACCGTAAACTGCGGCACCGTGACCAATCCGCCCTCGCCGTCGCCTGGCAGTATCGCAATTGTGTTCGACGAGCGGCTAACGGCGGCCACGTCCAGAAAACCATCACCGTCCAGATCCTTCGTGAACAGGTCCACCAGATCTTCGCCCGTGCGGTAGCTCTTCGCGATCTGGAAGGAGAAGTCGCCGAGACCGAGTTGCACGTTGACCCCATCCGGAACTATCGTCACGAGGTCGTTGTGTCCGTCCTGGTCGAGGTCGACCACAGCAAGCGAATTGGGGAAGCCTGGGACGGCGAGCACTATATCCTCACCGAACGATCCATCGCCGTGACCCGCTGCCAGGTATACCTTGCTGCGGTTACCGCTCGCCGCAGCGACATCGAGGATGCGGTCGCGGTCAACGTCTACAATAATGGTACAGCTGATTTCGGCCCCGAGAATCGGCTCCCCCTGTGCAGTGAACAACCCGTGGCCATTGTTCTGCAGGATCACGGCCGAGTTCTCGTTCGCCGTCACGATGTCGAGGCTTCCCACACGCCGTAGATCTGCCGCGGCGATCGAACGCGGCCGAAACGGTACGTCTACCTTCTGCTCCACTGTGAAGTTGCCCTCGCCATCGCCGCGAAGGACCTGGACCTCCTCGGAATTCCGGGTGACCACGGCGATGTCCAGCAAACCGTCCCCGTGAAACTCGCCCACCACCAGAGACGACGGCGCGAATTCTACGGCGATATGACGCGTCTCGAGAAACGTCCCGTCCCCTTCGCCGAGGAGCACGGAAACGGTGCCACCGACGTCGGCAGTAGCAAGATCCATATGGCCGTCCCGGTTGAAATCGCCCACGGCAATATCCGCGGGACTGTCTCCTGCCGGAAAACGAATGCCATCTTGGAAAGCGCCGAGACCTTCGCCCAGAAACACGGAGACGTCGAAGGTCTCGTTGTTGGCGGTGGCAAGATCGTGAATCCCGTCACCGTTGAAATCGGCAGTCGTGATCACTACAGGCCCGCCTTGCACAACGACACGACGCCCAACGCGGAAGTTGAGGAAGGGAACGGGGCAATCATCGGGCCAGCCGTTTTCATCGCAGTCCGTACTGGTGCCTTGACTGATATCGATCGCATCGTCGACGTCATTGCCGTTGCAATCGACGGCGGCAACCTCGCGAACTGTCGCAACTTCCAAGAGCAATACAGCCAGCAGAAGAATTGTGCCTGCACGAGTCAGAGCGACCGTCTTCATAGCGCGCCCCCGGGTTCCCGCTGGTGAGTGACCTAACAACTAACGCAATTATACATCGCGAGGGTGACCTTCAAGACAACCTTCACGGACAATCGCGCATAGCCTGGCGATTGTCCTTTGTGTCACTCGACATTCAGACTATCATCCAGCGCCCACGAAACGCTGCTTTCGCTTCTTGGAGGGTCGTACGATGTTACGGTTCGTCGTCATCCTGGGTACGCTTGCGCTCGTCACGCTTTGCGGACACCTGAGTATGTATGGGGCGGACTTCGTGTTCCGCACCGTCCTCCTGAAAGAACAGGCGGTGCCCGGCTTGCCGGAGCACGCCTTCATCATTCTCGGAGGAGCCCAGCTCAATAACCGAGGAGATCTCGCCCTGCGAGCCACGGTGGACTCGCCCAGTTCCAGCCCACAGTCGAGCCTCTGGCGCGAAACGGAAGAAGGTCTCCAGCTCGTAGCCATCGACGAAGCGAGTGCTCCCGGCTATTCTCCGCTGATCGTTTTTTCTGAGGTTTCCGGATACCAGCTCAACGATGCCGGTCAGCTGCTTTTCGACGCTTTCCTCGACGGACCAGGTATCGTCGATCGAAGGACTCAAACAGGCGTCTTTCTCAACAATGGGGGCTTCACGGAAAGGGTCGCCGGCGCCCTGATGGAGGCCCCTGGCCTGAAACCTCTCGACAGATTCCGGCGAGCCTCGGGGGCACTGAACCATCGGGGCGACATCCTCGTAGGAGGCTCGACCTCTGGTGGCCAGGGGGGAGTCTGGTTGAGAAGAGCCGGCACGCCCACCTTGGTGTTACTTGAAATTCAGCCTGTCCCCGGGATCGGGCCGGACACGTTTGCCCAGCTTGGCAAAGTGTATTTCAATCGACGGCGAGAGTTGGCTTTCACCGGTGACATCGGAGGAAGCGGCCGTCTCGGCATTAGCGACTCGGGAGCTTGGACCGGTAGAATCGACAACCTCCAGCTGATCGCGCGGCACCGGGATCCGGCGCCCGGACAGGAAAACGGCGTCTACTTCGAGAGCATCAGCTTCGTCCGTATCAATGAGAAGGGAGACGTCGCCGTTCGAGCCACGACCCTGGGACCGACCGAAGCGGATCCACGGGGCGTGGGCCTCTGGATATGGCGTGATCAGATCCTTTACCCGATGATCCATACCGGCCAGCCGATAGCGGGCGCTGCGGACGTGCTGGTATCGAACGTCGCTGGTAGTTTCAGCATCAGTCACGGCGATCACGGTCTCTTCGGCTTCCAGACCAAGCTCGAGGGTCCGGGAATCGAGCGACCCCTCGACAACGCGTGGTGGATCGGAAGCGTGGAGAACCTCGTTTACCTCGGGCGTGCCGGAGACCCGGCGCCCGGTTTCTCCGGCGATGTGAGACTGTCGGGAATCAGCAACCCGATCTTCAACAAGCATGACCAGTTTGTCGTGCGGGGGATCCTTGTTGGACCCAGCGTGAGCGAATCCAATTCCCGCGCTGTGTGGTTCGTCGATTCCCCTCAGTCTGCCTTCGAGCCGATTGTCCGCACCGGGGACGAGTTCGAGGTGGCGCCCGGAGATTCTCGCGTGGTGACGGACTTCACCCTGGCAGACTTCAACGACCGCGGGGAAATCTCTCTCACGCTGGAGTTCGCCGATGAAAGCGCAGGAGTCTTCCTATTCACCAGGGTCCCCGGGATGCAGATTCCCGGCGACTTCAATCAGGATTCACACATCAACCTCTCGGATTCCTTCTGCATCCTTCGTTACCTCTTTCGCGATCCGATAGGCCTGCTGCCGTGCAGGAGCGCCGAGGCGAATCTCAGTCTCCTCGACGTGAACGGTGACTTGCGGGCGGACATGGCGGATCCGGTCTACCTGACCCTGTACTTGTTCTCGTCCGGCCCCTCACCGGTCAGCGGAACGGAATGTATCGAGATGGCGAACTGTCGCGATTCCGTTTGCGACGACTGACGGCCTCGCTGCCGTCACTGGCTCGCCTCAGCCTCCCGGACGCCGCGCCGCACTAGAAGGACACACCAGGTGATCAGAACGAGGTTCACTGCGGCGAAGATGAGAAAGACGACAAAGCCCCCGGACAACGCGGCTCGGGCGTGAATGCTTTCGAGCTTTGCGGGGTCGAGCGCGTTCAACCGTACCGCCTCGCGCAGGACGCTGACGCCCAGCACGGTCGCCAGCCAGCCTGCTGATGCGAGGACCAGCCCGCTGGAACCGAACGACGGGCGTCGCCACTGGACTCCCCAGGCGATGATCTGCACCACGAGGCCGGCGATCGCCATCCACAAGTAAGGCGCTGCGAGGGCGCCCGTGAGCACGGCTCTCTCGGATGGTTCCATGGCGGCGAAGTACCAGCCGCTGGAACCGATGCTCGCGATGAGGCCGAGGAGCGCAGCCTCCGCCAGACGCCGCGGCTTCCCCGATGTCGGGCAAGAAGCCGAGCCTGCCACTTGCCAAAGTTGCCAGGCTACAAGCAGAGCGAGCGTGGGAACAGCGCCGGTGAACCAGATCGAGAGGCGTGGCAGAATCTCGCCGCCCGCGGAGATCATGGATCCCGAGGCGTAGTGCGCCGGCCATAGGGCTTGCTTCATGCCGAGGAGGTGGTTTTCCGTCCACGAGTAACCGGTGAATGCGAAGCATGCGATCGGGCCCGCGCCCACGAGGACCCTCGGCACGAGAGGCCAGGCACCCACTTCCTTCTCCTTGAGTAGGTACAGGAGGTAGAAGCCGACGATCAGCGCCGGGAGCACGGCCATCCAGCGATGAAAGAGCAAGAGGTTGGCCGTGTAGAAACTGTCGTGGTAGAGGACCTGCACGAACAGGAGCGGCGCCACGCCGGCGGTGATGGCGGCACTCAGTGAGGCTGGCATCCAGTCCCTCAGCAAACTCGCCACCCTCCCCCGATCCCGCCTCAGGGGACCGCCCGGAAAGATGGTGACTGCCGCAAGGTACGCGGTCCCGGCCAGGACGTAGTTCATGAAGGCGACATGAACGGCGAGCGTCACCAGGTACAGGACGAGATAGAAAGCCGTGGGGGCGGGCAGTCCAAGGGGGAACATCCTGTCCATCAGCGCGCCTCCTTCATCGCGGTGGCGGTCCCTTGCGCTGTGCCTGGCCGCGTGCCGGCCTCATCGAGCCAGCGACCGATGGTCTCGAGGGTGGAAACGTCCGAGGAGGTGGGCCAGGCAGGGGGACGTCCGGCGTGCAGCCACTCCAGGAGCTGAACCAGCGCCTCGAGCTCCGTCGCGTTACCGGCAAAGGGCGGCATGAACGCCTTCGTGTGCTGCAGGAAGGCTATGTTCAGTCGCTTCTGCTGCGTGGCCCACGAACCCGCGAGGTGTTGGAGTCCGTTGGCCCCGCTGAGCGTGTGGCAGACACTGCACTGCAGGCGGTAAACGAGTGCTCCCAGCCTCACCTGGGCGCTGGGATAGAGCTCCGGCTCGCGCAGCGGATAAGGGTCGCGCGTTACCGATCCCGTGACGCGAAGCGCCGCCACCTCGGCTTCGGTGATGGAGTTCGAGTACAGCGTCCCGCGGACCGTGTACGGTTTCCGCACCCCCTCGCGCACGAATTCCCCGCCGGCGGTGGCGCCGAAAGCGAGCGCACAGAGGAGAGTGGCCGTGGCGCCATTGATGTACAGCTTCTGCCGCAGCAGCCCGATCGCGGAGTAAAGCCCCAGCAGCAGCGAAGCTCCCACGGTGATGCCGAAAAACAGCGTCATGGCGGCGCTGCCGCCAAGTGCCCAGGAGCGACTGTCCTCGGGGATGGAGAACAGATACCACGCTCCGAGGAACGGCATGAGCGCCATCGGAGCGAGAAACCGCGAGGCCCGTTGGATGAGCGCGGCGCGAGTCACCCGGTCGACGCCCCGCATGCCGTTGATGACGACACAGGCGAAGAGGGCGGCTAGCGTCATGGAGACAACAGTGCGGAAGGCCAGCGACGGCCAGAAGCTGGGGTTGAAAAATCCGGCCCACACCCCGCCGGACTCCGGCCAGGCGCCCGGGGTGAGTTGCCAGCTGAGGATGCCGTTGATCCAGAAGAGGCTGAACCAGGCCGCCACGGAGTAGAGGACGAGAAGGGTCATGCGCGGGCCATGCATCAGCCTCGCCCCGTATCGGTAGAACGTGTACCCCGCCACGATCTCCAGACAGAAGAACGTCCACTCGATGGCCCAGATCCAGTGGAACTCGTGCACCATCAGGCCGATGGTCCGCGGGCTGATCTGGATGCTCGCGAACCACATGCCGACGCCGGTGAGCACACCCAGGACGAAACTGACGAGAACCAGGAACTTGAAGTACCCGTCGAGGAGGCGTCCGGCGTGAGGTTCCCGCCCCCGCCCGCGCAACCACTCGAAGTAGCACATGAGCATGCCGCCTCCGATGGCGAACTGCGCGACAAAGACGTGGAAAATACCCAGCCCGCCGATCACCATACCCTTCATGAGCGGACCGAAGTCGTTGATCGGGTAGTAGGGAAACGAGTTCAGGGCCAGCTCCTACGGTATCGACAGGTTGTCCGGCGCCCGTCCACGACACCGATCTTCACTTGTCAATTCCTCTCAAAAGTCCATGAATCCTCGGCTGATGCTTATTGATTCCCAGCGACTTCTCAAAATAGAACTTTGACTTTTCCTTGTCGCTTGTCAAATAAAAGACCCCGAGAACATTATATACGTTGTAAAATTCGGGATCCTCTTCCAGGATATATCGGAAACCATCGAAAGCCTTCCGAGAGTGCCTATTTATTCTTCGGCCGCTCTTCTCAAGGTGAGCGACCGAGAGGTTAAATAGCGCTATAATATCCTTTTGCGGGTCCTCGGAAAGGCTTTTTTCATAAAATCCTATGGCTCTATCCCAGTCCCCCTGCTGCGCATAGGCACGGCCAAGATTATTGTATACGGTCGAAAAACCGTGCGGTTCTATGCTGAGGGGAATACAAAAACACCAGCAAAGAAACAGGAATAACGCGGAACAATATATCATTTTGAGCTTCTTGAAGCTGACGAACTGCTCGATAAACACGGCGGCTGGCATGAGAAGCATCAGGGTGCACAGGATCCTATATCTCGATGATATAAAAAACAAGACGATGGAAATTGCGGAGAGTGAAAATAAAATGAATACATCTACCGACCTATTCGCGCCTACTTTTCTCACAGACGCAAGAGATAGAAAAAAACAGGCGGACAGGATTGCATTATTAATAAACAGCACATAGAGCAAGGGGATGTTTGATCGAACAAATTTGAAGTTAAAGTTCAGTGGAATTTCATGCTTGTGGAAAATGTAGTAAAACTTTCTCAAAGTCAGCGAGACGAAATGGATAACATTGTTCCTCGCAAAGTCCAAACCCTTTCGAAACCAAAAAGCTGACATTTCCGAACTTTTCAGTGTCCTACCGGACTCTTTTTCAGCGACATTCTTCGCGTCATAAAGATTGAGCGCCCCAGGAGCAGTTGTGATCCCCGCCAGATCAACGCAACCCCCGGTGGCACCTTCATGGTTGCCCATATAGAAATTAATGCCGCCATGGGAAGCGATAAATACAAAATCCTCTTCGGCGAGGTAATTGTGAACAACTGTCAATCCAGAAAAAATAAATGGGAAGGATAGAAAGACAAGCGACTTCCTGACGTCTGTCAGAGACTTTTTTCGATGGAGATGATAGACAAAATAAGCCAAAAAAATGAGGACATTTGGCTTTATTAACAAGGCCAAACCAAAGAAGACCCCGGAGGTCAAGTATCTCTCTTTTTCAAGAGAGTACAAGAAAAGGATAAAGAACAGAACAAGGTGGGATACGGGGAGATACGTATTCTCATAAAACAGGAAGGTCGGTGTAAATAGATAGAGCAACGTGGCAATTATTGCGACCCGTTCAGAGAATTTTTCCTTGGCATATAAAAAGAGGAATATTGCAGTAGCCATTCCAAATATGAACTGCAATATGCGAACCGCGTGTAAATTGCTCGAGAGCAGCTTGAAACATGCGAGAAAATAAGGGTAGTATGGATTAAAATTAAAACTCTCCGCAAATATAACTTTTCCATCATGTATCTCCTGAGCCATATCGAGATAAACTTCTGAATCGAGCGTGTGGAGATACAGCTCAAAACTGTTATTGAATTGAACAAAATATGCGATCTTGATGAGAAAAAAGAAGAAGAGGGCCCCGAAATAAAGCATCAAACGTTTATTCATAAAACAGCGGGCCCGTCAGTAGCGTGCTTGTCGAATCGTCTGACCTGCGAAGCGTATAAAGCTAATTCTGAATGACGCCGTTCAGTTTCTCGATGAGTTGTTCTGCGCCGTAGGGTTTCTGGAGGAAACCTGCGAAACCGCAGTCCTCGAAACGATCCTCCAGCACCTGCTCATTGTATCCACTCGAGAGGATGACAGGAGTCTTGGGGCATATCCGGCGTAGCTGGCGGAACACTTCTTCGCCGTCCATCTGGGGCATTGTCAGATCCAGTAACACGGCATGAATCTCCTCCTTGTGCTTCAGGAAGACCTCAAGTCCTTCACCGCCGTCCTTGGCAGTCAAGACAGAGAAGCCGGCATTCTCCAAAATCATTTGGCTCACCGAACGAACCCCTTGCTCGTCGTCCACCACGAGAATCTTGGAGCCGACGTGGTGCGAAGCCTGCAACCCAGGTGTTTCCCTGTGCTTTTCTTGTTGCTCGACCTTCGCGGAAGAAGAGGGTAAGAGAACTCTGATGGTCGTGCCGTTGTTCGGTTCACTATCGATCTTGATGGCTCCGCCGTGCCCACGCACGATTCCCAGGACGGCCGCCAAGCCGAGGCCTCTCCCCGAAAACTTCGTCGTGAAGAACGGTTCGAACAGCTTTTCCTGAGTCGTGTTGTCCATTCCGCAGCCGGAATCTGTCACCTCGACGTAGACATAAACGCCTTCGCGCAACTGATCGTCCACGTAGGTGTCCGCCAGGTACTGGCGATTCGTCCACAAGGCGGCTGTCTTGACGACGATGTCACCGTTTTGATCGCCGATGGCTTCCGAGGCGTTGGTCATTAAATTCATGACGACTTGCCGGAGCTGCCCTGCATCGGCCGCCACCCTGGGGAGATCCCGGTCAAGGTCGTATTGCACTACCACCTTTTTAGAGATCGCGGCCTGCAGGAGCCGCCCCATTTCCTCGACGAGAGCGGAAAAGTCGAGCGGCTTCACAACGAACTTTGCCTTCCCCGAGTAGGCCAGCATCTGATTTACCAGTTCGGCGGCTCGAAGACTCGCCGTTTCAATTTGCTCGAGGTTGCCTCGAACCTCAGACTCACGCGGCAACTTCATCAGGGCCGAGCTCGCGTTGCCCAGTATCGCTGTCAGCAAGTTGTTGAAGTCATGGGCGATGCCTCCGGCCAGAACCCCAAGGCCTTCGAGTTTCTGGGCGTACTGGATTTGCGTCCTCAGCTCTCGACGTTCCTTATCGGCTTCCTTGTGCTGTCGGGCATTGCGGTACGCATGGAGAAGACTGGAGCAGGTAGTCAAAATCGGCTCCAGGTACCTGACCAGGTCCTCGTCGTACCCGCCGGGGCGATTCGCAAGGCCAAGCATCCCTACGAGTTTTTGTCCATGACGAAGCGGCAGTCCAAGAAACGCCCGAAGCGGCGGGTGGCCAGGAGGTCTGCCACCGTGGCGGGGGTCCTTGTCCGGGTCGTTGGCCATGACCGGAGCGCCACTTGTCATGACCGCGCCGAAGAGGGTATCCAGATTGTTGAACTCCATGCCCTGCGGGGCGTACTCCTCGTAGAACTCCCGGGTTTCTTGATTCCAGGCGATGTTGGTGATCGCCTGTGTCTTCAGATACGGCTTGCCCGATGCGGTGTAGAGGACGTCGCCAATGAATCCGTACTCGCTTTCGGTGACGTCAAGAAGATGGCCGAGAAGATTGTCAAAGACGACGTTGGGGGCAGCATCCTCGATGAACTCACTCTGGGCTTTGTGGATGCTCTCCAGAAGCCGGATTGTCTTGTTGCGCATGCTTCCCCTTCACGCTTCGGACGCATGGAGCGAGAGTTGACTCTGCACAGAACGCGACACGAATTTACCACGTCCCCTGTTCCCTGTGAAGAATGTGGATCACCGCGATGCCGAGGAATTGCAACGCGAAGGCCCATCCACGCTAGCTCATCTCGCCCCCGACAGCGCGGTGCGTGCAAACTTGCGCACGAGTTCGTCCTGATCATCCAGGAGCTCCTGGATCGAGCCCGCGGCAGCGGACGCGTGGTCTTTCAGTGTAGCCTCCGACGTCTCGAACAGCTCCGTGTCGACGATGCCCGTGGGTTGGACCCAGGCGCTCAGGCGCGATCAAATTTTGGATCTCGTCCGTTTTCTTTCAGAGCTCGGAAAGGAAGGCCCGTGGAAGGTTCCCGTCGCCCAGTTCGTACGGCGCTGGCGCGTCCTGGAACACACCGCGGAGGTCGCTGAGCACCTACGCGATGCCACCGGCGAGCTTGAGGGGATAGACGATCCGAGCCGGACATGGTTGCCCGCCTACTCCACCGTGGCTGGTCACCTGCCGCTGGACGATGTACCAATGACCTCTGTCGATGCCGGCGCTACTCGAGCGTCAGCAGGGATACCTCCGGAGGACAGAGGAACCGAATCCGTGGCGCCTGATCGCGCTCGCACCCCAGCCCGCGGCTGACATAGATCTGCCGGCCGTCGGTTTCGTGAAGTCCGCCTGCGGCGATTGCCCGGGGCACGCGACTCAATGTGATCGGTGGCCCGATGACCGGTAGCTGCACTTGTCCTCCGTGAGTGTGCCCGGCGACCACGAGGTCGATTCGGGATCCCGCGGACACGTCAAAGAGGACGTCGGGGTAATGCGCAAGTAGGATGCGGATGGCGTCGTCACCCGGGGCGCGTTGCAGCTCGTCGACGGTGGGACCATATTCGCTGTCCCATGGGACGCCGCCGATCGTCACGCGGCGGTCTTTTATATCAACGCTGACGATTTCGTTGACCAGTAGCCGCACCGCCGTGTCCTCGAAGACTCTCTGGAGCTGCTCGAGGTTCCCGTCGGTGTTTCCCAGGACGAAGAAGACGCCGCCGGGAGCCGAGAGGCGCTTCATCAGGTCGTGCAACGCGGGGAGCTCGCGTTCGAAAGCCTCGTGGCTCCCCTGGAAGAGGTCACCCGGCACGAGAATGAGATCCGGCTCCAGCTCCATGAGGCGCGAGAACGCTCGACGCTCGTAGTCGGTCACCCGGTCGGTCTGAATGTCCGCCAGCACGCCCACCTTGAGCCGTGCGAAGCCCGCGCGGCCGCTCCGCAACGTCACAGTCGCCTGCTCGACCTGGAGACGAAACGGCTCGACGAAGCTCGAGTAGAAGCCGACGGTGGCCAGAGACAAGGACACCGCCGCGAGGAGCCACACCGAGGTCGTAAGTCGGCGAGCGCCGAGCCGGCCAGGCCCACGGAACCCGGCAACCAGCACGAGGACGCCCAAGAGCGGCAGGACAACCACCAGGTCGACGTAGACCAGGTGGATCATTCCGAAGAAGTCGACCCCTGACAGTCTCAAGATCGGCAGCTTGAGCGCGAAAACGAGTGTGGTGCCGAGGATCGCGACGAGGACGCGAAGGAGACGGATCGCCGGCTTGCTCCCTTCGCCGTACGGCAGCGGCGTCGCCAAGAAGAGGAGGGACGCGCCGACCACCAGGTCCACGACTGCGCTACCGAAAAGAACGTAAGACATCCTATCCAGTCCCATGAACTACCGCAGTCCCGAATTTTCGGGACGTTCCATCAGGTTGTTTCCGCATCTGTGGCTCTCCGCTCGTGCTCTGTCCACTTTTTCTCACTTCTTCTTTTTCTGCGAGCTGAGCGCGAGTAGCTTGCGACTTTCGTAGGCGCTCGCTTCCAGCGCTTGTGAGTCCACAGCCATTCTTGAGGGCGGGCTCGCACTTCGTTTTCGATAATCTCTTGCATCCGTGCCGTCAGCAGCCGGACGCTCTCCTCTGAAGTTTTCCCACGCTCTACTCGCACCTCGGGACCGACGTAGAGTATACGGCCACCGTCAACTTCGTGGTCTGGTCGGATAAAAGCCGGCACAACGACAGCTCCCGTCCGGAGTGCCAGCATCGCGGGTCCCCTGTGGCAAAGCGTGTCTTTACCGAAAAATGGCACGACAACCCCCCGACGCGGGCATTGGTCAATCACAATCCCGACGGTCCCTCCTGCTTTCATGTGGAGGATCATCTTCCGCATGCTGCTGAAATCCTGACGCCTGGAGATCACGTTGCCGACGCGAGCTCGCATTCGCAGGATGTCACGGTCGAAGAGAGGATTCCTCAGCGCCCGGCCTACAACATGGAAAGGTTTGTGGTGGAGGGCGTGGGAAAGAGCGAGGAGCTCACAGTTTCCCAGATGAGCCGTGATGAAGATGACACCTTTTCCACGGCCTGTGGCGTGCGCAAGGTATTGGAGACTGGCGGGATCGTAGCGAGCGCGAGCTCGAATCGCGTCATCGGAAAGAGTCGGCAATCGTGCAATCTCTACCAGCGTTCTCCCGAGATTTTCGTACGAACGACGTAGGATGCGGCGGCGCTCTGACTGCGAGAGCTCGGGAAAGGCAATCGTCAGATTTTCTTCGCCAACGCTGCGCCGCAGTCGCAGGAAAAACCCGAGCTGCCCCAGTCGTGTGCCAAAGGAGACGGCAAGCCGTTCAGGGAAGCACCTCACCATCCTGATCCATGGCCAGGCCACAGCGTACTCGGCCCGGAACCAAAAGCTCTCCCAGACGCGCTGAATGCCGCCTTCCTTTGAACTCGGAAACCCTGCCTCGGGTCCTTCTTTCATTGTTATCAAACTGGTTGGACGGAGTTTTTGATGGTTTTCTCGAAGTCAACGGACTGCTGGCTGATATGATAGCGCCCTTTCGCCATCTTCCATGTATTTCCCTGGAGTTGCTTCATGCCCGTCACCCTGGTCACCCCCGAAGCTCTGCTCAACAAACCCGCCCCCTTTGTGGACATGCTGCGCAACGCAGGCTTCGACATTGTGTACCCCAAGGATCCGACCTTCGCCCGCGGCCTGGGAAGCGAAGAAGAAACGATGGAGCAGTTGAGCATCTGTGACGCGGTGATCGCCGGCGGAGAGCATGTGACGGGACGCGTGCTTGCCAGCCTGCCGAAGCTTCGGGTCGTCTCGCGCCTGGGCGTCGGCTTTGACTGCGTCGACGTGCCCGCAGCAACCAGGCACAAGATAGCGGTCTGCATCACTCCGAACGCCAACTATGGATGCGTTGCCGAGGCAACGCTCGGCCACATGCTCGCAGTGGCGAAATCGATGCACTTTTTCGATCGCGAGATTCGCGCCGGAAAATGGACCCGTTTTCTGACCGTTCCTTTACGGGGACGGACACTCGGCATTGTCGGACTGGGTCGGGTCGGTCGTGCCCTCGCGACTCGTTGCCTTGCGATGGGAATGAAGGTGATCGCCTACGAAACGTATCCAAACCGGGCGTTCCTCGGTGAGCATGCCGTCGAACTGGTTGAACTGGACGCGTTACTGGCACAGTCCGATTTCGTCAGCGTTCATTGTCCGGCAAACGACGAAACGAAAGGGATGTTCAACCAGGACCTTTTTGCAAAGATGAAGAAGGGCGCGTTCTTCATCAATACCGCTCGCGGCGCACTGGTTGTCGAAGAGCATCTGGCGGCGGCTCTCGAAAGTGGCCATCTGGGCGGAGCCGGCCTGGATGTTTTTGAACACGAGCCGACCTCCACGGACAACCCGCTATTCAAGTTCGACAACGTCTCGCTGACTCCTCACACTGGCGGCGAGGACTCCTTGTCTTCCGAAATGATGGCGTGCGAGGCTGCAGAAAACATCATCAAGCTCTACCGTGGCGAATGGCCCGAGGGCACGGCCCTTAATAACGAGCTGCGCGACAGCTGGAAATGGTGAGCGCTGCCGGGCAGCCGCATCACTTCTGAGGCGCTTCCTCTTGTCGTCGTCTTCGCTGACTGTGCAAGGCGCGCGGGCCCAAGGCCGACCAGCTCTTATTCCGGAACTCCCGGTAGTTAGCCTGAACCTGATCCCAGGGCACCGCCAACGCGAGGTAGCGGTTCCCCTCTCGCAGAACGAGGCGCTCCCCCACCAGTTTGTCGAGGAACTCCCGCACCTCGTCGACTCGAGGAGCCGATAGCGGCTTTTTCTTCGCGAGGATCCTCGTGAGGTGCTCGGGTGTCGTGATTTCTCCGCAGGCGAGGTAGATCTCCTTTTCCCGCTCTGCGAGCGTGATGGTCCGGGCGCTGAGATTAAAGCGCCGGTCCTCGATGCGCAGGCACCTGCGCCCCTTGAAGTAGACGAGCTGCTGCGGCACGAACCTCCGCTGCCACTCGGACACGAATTCGACAACCCTTTCATAGAACTCGGGAGCCGGGTGGGAACCTTCCAGTCGGTACTCGAAGCTGTAGGCGATCCGCCTCAGGTGCGCTTCGTCGAGATCGAACGTGTGTCGGTAGAACTCAAGAGGCCCTGTAAGCTTGATTCGAGGCATCAGGGCGGGATCGTCCTCCCGGAACGCCTTGAGCTCCGCGCCCGGAAACTCGTCAGACTCGTCGGCCCACCACTCTTCAGAGCCGGCGACGGCGTCCCGGAAGTTAGGACTGAATCGGTCCACCCGGATCTGCCCGCAGCACTCGGGAGGTTGGAGATGGGTGATGAACTCGAGGAGGCGAAGCACGTTCTCGTAGTCCGCGTCCGTCTCCCCGGGAAAATTGAACAGAAGGTTCCAGAGCATTTTGATCCCCAGCTCCGCACCGGACTTGAGGAGCTGGACGTTCTGCAGGCCCGAGACACCCTTGTGCATGAGCTTGAGGATGTGGGAATCCAAATTCTCGATCCCGGGCTGGAAAGAGCGAACTCCTGCTGCGAGAAGGGTCTCGAGCTGGCTGAGCTTCATGTTCGACTTGATCTCGAGGAAGATGTCCAGCGACAGGTCCAGCTCGGTCAGCCTGGGAAAGAACGTATGCATGTAGTCGGGATCGATGATGTTGTCGCTCAGGCTGATCTTGAAAACCCGATGCCGGTCAACAAGCTCCACGACCTCCTGGACCAGACGCTCCGGGTCCTTTCTGCGGTAGGAGATCATCCGGCCGTTGAGACCGCAGAAGGTACAGAGGCTCTTCTCTCCCCACCAGCATCCCCGGGACCCCTCGAGGGTGATCACCTGCGGGATCAGGTCCTGTGCCTTCAACGCGCGCAAAACCTCGAAGTAATCCGAGTAGTCCGGCGCCGGCAAGGTGTTCAGGTCCGTCGGCCCCTGTCGACTCACAGCGGTCTGCCGCGCCTCGACATCCCTGCGGTGAACCCCGGCCACGGGCTTGCGACCGTCCAGGGCGACGTCCTCGAGCACTTCCAGGAACGACGCCTCCGCTTCGCCATCGAAAACGAAGTCCACCTGCTCGAAGGCCGAGAGGATCCCCGCCCCCATCTCGCCCTCGCACTTTGCTCCGCCGAGCAGGATTCGCGTCCGCGGTGACCATGCCTTGACCCGCTGCGCCAAAGCCAGCGCCGGGGTCAGCTCGGAGCACGTGGTCGTGAACCCGACGAGGTCATATTGCTTCCAGTCGACGACCGTCTCCGAGTACTGCAGAAACCCTGCAACGGTTCCACGGAGAATGCGCATGTCCCGGATGATTTCTTCCGGAACGCCCCGGCTGCGGAGGAAGTCCTCGTAGGTCGCTTCGTGGGTGTTGCGTGGCGAGAACTCACCGAAGGCGGCCCCACTGAACACCCACTCGCCGTAGCCGAGGTTGAAGCCATTCGCGGCAACGGTGTAGGCGCGTAACTCCGCGAAATGGACTGCATAGTGAAGCTTGAGCGGCAGCACCTCGACCTGGTACCCGGCCCGACAGCCGATGGCCTTGAGTAGACCGAGCGCCAGGGACGGCCGCGACACGGCGCTGAACGGCATGTCCACGAGCAATACTCGCGGTCTCCGCTCGCGCCCTGAACGGACATCGTCCACCCCGGCACTACCGATTGCTGACATTACGTTTCGGGGGGTATGAAGCCCTGAACCCCTATATCAACGACGGTGTCCACCACGACGGAGGCACTGAAGCTTGCCGACCCCACCGTCAGGGTCCCCTGCAAGTCGACTAACCCTGAGACGTCGCTGACATCTCCGTCGCTGTAGCTGGCGGGCACGCTCACCTGCAGTGTCGTGCCGACGTAGCTCCCCACGGCGTTGCCTCGCTGCAGTATCGAGATATCACCGTGGCTTACACCCGAAACGAAGGTGCCCAGAAGGGAGAAATTCCGGATTGTCGCCTCTCCCGTCTGGTCGATGCTGATGTCGCCACCGAGCGCGAACTCGTAGTCCGCGTCGCCGTCGTTGCTCACGGTCCCCGCCAGTCCGGCAGCCGTCAACGCCTGCCCGAAGGGCAGCGGCAACGGGGCCTGAGGCGAGAGCTCGGCTCCTCCGCCCGCGTGCGCCATCTTCGGCGCTACGTAGTTCAACGCCGCGAAGGCCCCCGTGAGCTTGATGAAAAGCCGCCGGTTCGGCGCCCGGTCCGTGCCTGGGATCGCAGGTTCCACGTCGAAGCCGAGCGGTGCCTCCCTCTTCCCGTCCGTGCTCCCCTCACCCTGGTTCGTGCCCCCGCATTGCTCGCTTTTTCCTGGATCCATCGTGCGCCTCCAACTCGTGTTTACGCAGTTTTGACCAGAGACAACTCACGATTCAGTCTATCCAGTCGGCCGAAGGCGTTCAAGCGCCCTTTGGCCAACAGCGTCCTTATTCGCCGGCACTCTCCATACCGAACCGCCGCAGGAGAGCCCTTGATATCTCGTGCCGCCGATCGAGCCGCAGCGCTGCGCGTAGGTGTTTTTCGGCGGCGGCTCGGTTCCCCATCCCGTATTGCAGCTGTCCCAGCGCGCAATGCGCATCAGCATTCGGTGCGAGCTCGACCGACTGGGCAAAGTGCTCCGTGGCTTTCTGCTGCTTCTCCCTGGCGATCGCGTTGAACCCCATGAGGAGATGCGCCCCCGCGAGAAACCTCCTGTGGGCACGGATGCGGCCGCTGAGGAACTCCTCCAGGATGGCCTCGGAACGGTCGTGGTCTCCGGCACGCATGTATCGGTCCGCATTCTCGTGCAGCAAGGTTTTCAGGACGATGCTATTGGGAGAAGCTCTCAGGGCCTCGAAGAGCACCTGGGTGGACTTCTCCGGCTCACCGCTCTCGCGCAGACAAATAGCGAGGTTCTCGTAGACTTGCGGGTAGTTGATGACCCGGCCGTGGAATCTGCGCAGGTAACTTCGGGTGGTCTCGACACCCTCAGCATACTTCCCCTCCAGGATGCACCCCTCGGTGAAATGAGAGACCGCAGCAACCGGTGCGGTAGGCGACAACGCCAGCTCCCTGAAGAGACTGTATTGATTCCTCCACGACTCGCTGTGGACGAACGTGCTGGCCGAAAAGACTGTAACCACGGTAAGGACGGCTGCAGTCCCGAGAGGCCGAGATAGCGGCCGGAGCCGAACGAGGCCAAGCGCCAGCAGGAGGACAAAGCCGACCGAAGGGGCATAGAGATACCGTTCCGCTACCAGACGCTGGTGCTGGAAGGGAATCAGGTTCGAGATAGGTAAGTACGTCAAGCAAAAGAACGCGATGCCCCAGACCATTACGCAGAAGTTCTTTGCAAGGGGCCTCCGGCGGCAGGCGCGGATCACGAGCGCTGGTAGAACCAAGAGGTGAAAAAGACCCAGATAGAAGTCGAAGTGAAGGAGCGGAGAGCTTTCCTCCGGTGCGACACTGGAGCCAGACCACCACGACAAGTAGTGCTCCACCGAATAGCCCCACGGCAGGTAAAGGAGCTTGACGTTGTAACCGAGTGCGGCGACCGCATGCGAGATAACGTCCCCGTACGTGACGTTGTCGTTCGGCAGGAGAGTCAAAGTTTCCAGGTGTTCCGGCTGAAAATACTGCCACAGCCTCCCGTAGCCCGTGTAGGACAGACACACCACACCCGCCACGACTATGGGCGCGTAGTAAAAAGCCAGGCGCGGCCAGAGTGCCCGCTCGCCAGCTGCTTTGGCTCGTAGGAGGTCGGTAACCAAAAACAGGACCGGGATGGAGACCCCCACCACCTCCTTGGACACAAACGTCAGGAGGAGAGAGACGAGAGACAGGGCGTAAAGGATCCAGTTTCTCTCCTTCAGCAGGAAGAAGAAGATGCTCCAGAGTCCGAAGAGGAGCGCCAAGCTATCTTTACGGTTGGCGATGCCGGCCACGACCTCGACGTGTACCGGGTGGGCAGCAAAGAGCAGCGCGGCAAGAAAGGCCAGGAGCGGCCTCTGGAAGAGCTGTAGCAAAAGAAGGAAGAGTGCCAGGACAACCATCACGTGAAGTAGCACGTTCGTCAGGTGATAGCCAAGTGGCTCTTTTCCCCAGAGAGCATGATCCAGCGCAAGGGTGAGAGTACGAAGGGAGCGGCGCAGGAAGGTATCACCCTGCAGCAACAGCGACGGCTGGGCTACAGCGGAGTCTCCATCGATCAGCAGGAAGTCGTCGTAGACGAATTCATAAGACCACGTCGGCGCGAAGAGGAGAAAAGTGTAGCCGGCGAGCAGTGCGAGCAGGACAATGCTTTTTCTACCGCTCCAATCAGAAAACCAAGCGTCCAGTTTTCCAGGTAGATGTAGAGCCATTTCGCAAATCCTAACCGGCGTAAGAGGGCGGTTCCACACCCATGAAAGAGAGAACACCTGCGGTCCCTCGGAGCACAGCTGACTCGTCGTCAGTCCGCTGCGCTCGGGTTGCTGTTTTGAAGACCACTCCGAAGACCGTGCTGGAGGATTATGCAACCCTCCTGAGGTTGGCTAATTACAGCGACGCGCTTCCGAAGGGGCAGGACGTTGCCTTGAAGATCAACATCTCGTGGCAACATTTCTATCCCGCTTGCTCGACAACCCCCTGGCAGCTTGAAGGGGTCATAAAAACTCTGCTTTCAGATGGATATCCGTCAGAAAACATTTACGCGTGCCACAACCGCACGGTTGTGGTCAGCGCCAAGGTCGGAGAACGACGCAACAAGCATCTTCCGGTGGTGGAGAAGTATGGCTTGCGAAACCTCCACCTCTACGAAGAGGACCGCTGGGTGCGTTACCGGCCACGCAGCCAGATGCGCGTCCTCGACAAGATCTACCCCGACGGAATCCACATTCCCGAACGCCTGATCGGAAGCAATATTATCCACCTGCCCACCGCGAAGACGCATGTGTTCACGACCATCACGGGGGCCATGAAAAACGCTTTCGGTGGCCTCCTCAACGAGAAGCGCCATTGGACGCATGGCGTCATTCATGAGACCCTCGTTGACTTGCTGGCAATCCAAAAGGAGATCCATCCCGGGATCTTTGCGGTGACCGACGCTACCTTCGCGGGAGATGGCCCTGGACCGCGCTGTATGATTCCCCACGTCAAGGGTTATATCCTGGCTAGCGCAGATCAAGTGGCCATCGACGCGGTGGTGGCAAGGATGATGGGCTTCGACGCTTTGTCCATCCCCTTCATCCGCCTGGCTCATGAGGCGGGACTCGGGTGCGGCGATTTCAGAGAAATCGAAGTGTGCGGAGAAGACATCGATGAAATCAACTGGAAATTTCATCGCGACGAGAACACGTTCGCCAGCCGAGGACAAAAGCTGATCTACCATGGTCCGCTGAGATTTTTGGAAAAGTTACTCCTGAGGACGTGGCTGGTGCCCTGGTCCTACCTGGCGTCCATCGCCTATCATGACTGGTACTGGTATCGCTTCCATGGCAGGAAGCGCGCACGGCAAATGATGGCGACCGAATGGGGCGAGCTCTTTCGACACTATTGAGAAGATGTATCAAGAGGAGAGAGAGCAAACCCACCTGAAAAACATTCCGGAGGGAGTGCGCGCAGGAAGAACGTTCCGCGCTGCCCGTCAGCTGGTGGCGATGGTTCTGGCGCTGCGGCCCCGCCAGTGGATCAAGAACGTATTCGTCTTCTCACCCCTGATTTTCGCCGGCCGACTGGGCAACGCAGAAAGTCTCATCGCCTCGGTACGCGTCTGCCTGCTGTTTTGCCTGGCTGCGAGTGTTGTGTACCTCTTCAATGACCTCGTGGACCGCGAAGTAGACCGTCTTCATCCGGCGAACTGCAAACGACCGATCGCGAGCGGGACCCTTTCGGTACCGATGGCGGTCGTGGAGTTAGTGGTGTTGTCACTGATCCTGGCCGGATTCCTGGTCTACGAGACGCTACCCGTGGCAGGTCTCCTGGCCGGATACCTGGTTCTCAACGTGGCCTACACCCTCCACCTCCAGCGCATGGCAATCCTGGGCGCGATGGTCGTCGCGGCAGGGTTCGTGATCCGAACACTGGTAGGAGGTGAAGCGATTGGTGTGGAGGTTACCCCGTGGCTCATAGGGTGCACGTTCCTGCTCTGCCTTTTCGCCAGCCTGGGGAAGAAAAGATCGGAGTTGGGAACAGCGGCACCTGCGCCCCAGAAGTGGATCGTGAGGCTGATGGCGCTGTCCATGGCCTCGTGCGCGGTTTGTTACGTTGTCTATACCGTCTTCTCGGAGACGGGAGTCATCAACCGTGGGCTTGTCGTCAGCATCCCTTTTGCGCTTTACTGTCTGTTAAGGTTCTGGAAGTGGGCGCAGAGAGGGGAGATCGTCGACGTCACCGACATCCTCTTCAAGGACCTTCGTTTCTTGGTCGCCGGTCTCTGCTGGCTGGTTTCAGTCACCTTTTCGCTCTATTACGCGTGACGTGGGAATAAACGCGCCGACGCACAAAACCGCATGGAAGGAGAATCCAAAGAGACTGTCAGGAAGGCCGTCGGGCTTCGGCTCCTCGATCAGCACGTAAGGGTGGAAGCAAAGGATTGCGGCTTCCTCCGCGGACTGGAGAAGTGCTTTGAAGCGCATCCTCCTGGGCCGCATGGCGACAAGCTCTCGGACATCGAGCTGAGAGTTCTGCTCGAAGACGAGGGCAATGCGAGCGGCAAAAAGCGTCGTCGCTGGCGCCTCACGACCGACCCACGGGAAGCCTTGCGCCTCGCAAGTGTTTCAGTTTCGCACGGAGTGATGCAGCTGGTGAGCGAATTGAATCGGTGGGCGGTGGCCACTACTGTGCAGCACTATGTCTTTCACGCGGGTGCGGTGGCTCGCCAGGAACGTGCGATCCTTCTTCCCGGTGGCCCTTTCAGTGGCAAGACGACGGTGACGGCCGGTCTGGTCCAGCGCGGCTTCGAGTTGCTCTCTGATGAGGTGGGAGCGATAGCTGTTGGCTCGGGGCACCTCGTTGGCTACCCGAGGGCTCTCTCGATCCGCCACGATGTACTGCCATTGCTCGGCCTGCAAGGCTCAGGTGGCTGGTCGCCCCCGGATTCAGACTCACGGATGTTCGGCGTCGGAGAGCTTGCGGGAACTCGTGCTCCGAGTGGGGCGTTACCAGCTCTCATCGTGGTGCCGCAATTCCTGAAGGGAGAGCCCACTCGTCTCGAAGAGCTGAGGCCTGGCCCGGCCGTTCTTGCGCTCATGGAAGCGTCCTGCTCTCAGGCTCGCTTCAAGGTTCGGGGACTGGACCTCGTGGTCGACCTGGCGCGCCGTCTGCCGTGCCACCGGTTGGTCTACTCCGATCTCTCGGCGGCTCTCGACAGGATCGAGGAAGCCTTCGCTCGAGCTTCGCGGGGGGTGTCATGAGGCCGGAGGCCGCCTTTGTGCTTGCTCTTGCCAGGGGAGAAATCGGTCGGGCCACCGATAGCGCCGCAGGATCCCTGGACGGTGATCTCGTCGTGCGCCTGACAACTCACCACCAGGTGGACGCCCTCTGCTCCTGGATGTGGAGGAAGTACATGGACAGCGCCACCGAGGTTCATCGCGCCGCGCTCTCCGAACCGGTCGTGCAACGACTGCGGCACGCCTACCTGCACCATCTGCTGCGCAACGAATCCCTGGTGCGAGACCTCACCGACCTGCAGGGCGCTCTCGCCGCCCGGGCCATCGAGGCCCTTTTTCTCAAGGGGCCGTGGCTGGCGTTTCACGCCTACCCGGATCCTGGTACACGACCCATCGGCGACATCGATCTGGCTATCCAGGAGAACGATTACCCGGAAGCCGTTGTTTGCTTGCGGGAGGTAGGCTATGTGCCCGTTGCTCCCCTTCCACAGTCGCCGAAAGAGGCTTTGAGACGCAGCCACTATGCTGAGCAGTTGCGTTTTCTCGGCCGGGGGCGACGCCCCGTGGAGCTCCACTTTCGGCTGGTCAATGTAGGGCCTCCGTCGATAAACGAGGACTGGGTATGGGAAGGCGCCCGTAGCCTGAAGATTGGCGAGTGCACGGTCCGCGTCCCCGGCCCTGAGGCAATGGTACTTCACCTTCTTCTCCATGCCAATCAGCACAGTTTCGCTGTCCTCCGGCTGCTGCAGGACATTCGATGGGCGCTCGAGAAGGAGTCGACAGTAGACTGGGAGATGCTCCGTGGGCGAATAAGACATCTTCGCTGCCGAGCCTCGGCCTACCATGCTTTGCTCCTGGCGCGGGACCTTGCCGGGGCCGATGTGCCGCAGCAAGTACTGGATGGATGGCGGCCTGGGCTCCTGCGGCGCTCGTTGTTCTCCTTTCTCTGGAGGGTGTCGGCGGCGCGCCGGCTCGAAGTCTCAAGGAGACGGATGGAGACGGAATCACCCTTCCTCTTCCTACTCGAGATGGGGAGAACAAAGGACAAGGCACGCTACCTGGCAGCCCTCTTCAAAGAAGCCGGCGGGCTGGGTCCCTTTCTGAAGAAGACTCGCCGTATCTTTTCACGGCGCGTTCCAGGGAGCGGGGAGGGGAGGTCGTGAACTTTCCGCTGCAACCCAAGACGCGTGACAATCTCATCGTCCGAGAGGTAGCAGAAGACTTCGTGGTCTACGACCCGGTCAAGGACTACACGGCTCTTTTGAATCAGACAGCGGCCCTTGTACTTGAATTTTGCGATGGGACGAGGACGGCCGACGAGATCGCTCGAGAGATTGCCGGCGTCTTCGGCGTAAAGATCGAACGTGTTGCAGCGGACGTCGAGGCTGCCTTGAAAGAGTTCGCGACACACGGTTTCTTCCAGGCTGCCGACGAATGAAACGGGCTCGGGATCGGGATCGGGATCGGGATCGGGGTCGGGGTCGGGGTCGGGGTCGGGGTCGGGGTCGGGGTCGGGGTCGGGGTCGG
>Ga0315336_1001135_pt1 | contig 56580 bp, 52 predicted proteins | sample ASW5metaG_FD_204512 | JGI IMG/M metagenome (GOLD analysis project Ga0315336, IMG submission 204512) | Ammonia-oxidizing marine archaeal communities from Monterey Bay, California, United States - ASW #5 | ecosystem: Environmental > Aquatic > Marine > Intertidal zone | place: USA: California...
CGATCTAAACCGGGTCGGCTCGGGGGCGATGTGCGGCACCAGACACGCCGGCCGCCTGCGGTGCGTGCTCACGTACATGCGTACGCTCCGCGCGCTCCTCGGCCGGCGCCGCGCCTGGCACCACGCGTCGACCCCGATCCAACCCGGTTTGGTGTTTGGGAGCTGTTCCTCTGGCTCCGCGCCTGGCACCACGCGTCGACCCCGATCCAACCCGGTTTGGTGTTTGGGAGGCGTGCGCTCCACGCGCTCCTCGGCGTGCGCCGCGCCTGGCACCACGCCTCGACGCCGATCCGACCCGGTTTGGTGTTTGGGAGGCGTTCGCTCCGCGCGCTCCTCGGCGGCGCCTAGCGTTGCAGGGCGGTGTGGAGTTTTTGGGCGGTGGTTTTGGGGTTGGGTGAGGTTGCGAGGGCGCTGATGACGGCGGCGAGGTGGGCGTTGGCGGCGATGACCTGGGGGAGGTTGTCGGGGGTGATTCCGCCGATGGCGACGACGGGGATGGTTGCGCGTCGACAGGCCTGGGCGAGTAGCTCGGCGCCGACCGTCGTGTCGGGGTCGTCCTTGCTGACCGTGCCGAAGACGGGGCCGAAGCCGATCAGGTCCGCGCCCGCGGCGATGGCCGCATCGACCTGGGCCAGATCGTGGGTGGAGATGCCGATGTCGATACCGGCGATGCGCTGTCTCGCCTCGGCGATGGGCGCATCCTCCTGGCCCAGGTGCAGACCGTCGGGCCGCAACTGCGCGGCGACGTCCACGCGGTCGTTGACCACGAACGGCACCGAGGCCGCGCGACAGGCCGCCATCATCGGCCGCGCCCGCTCGATGTAGTCCGCATCGCTGCAGCGCTTGTCACGCAGCTGCAGCGCACAGCAGCCGCCGGCGAGCACCGCGCGGGCGAGCGACAGCGGGTCGTGCTCGCCGCACCGGTCGGGATCGATAATCGCGTACAGGCCCCGCATCGCCCCCGCGGTGTAGCACGGCTGCGGTGACGATTCTCCAGGGCTCCAGTATGGTCGCGGTCATGCCCCCTTCCGCCCGGCTGCCGGTGGCCGGGCTCGGCCTCGGTCTCTTCGTGCTGCAGCTGTGGCACGCGCTTGCGCGGCTGTCGTCGATCCACCATGCGACCTTCGACCTGGCGATGTACAGCCGGCTTGCGTGGGGCATCGCGGGCGGCGACGGCTGGCTGCCGATCCTCGACACCCACTTCATCGCCGCGCATGCGTCCGTCGCGCTGTTGCCGCTGGGCCTGCTGGGCCGCCTGCTCGGCACGCCCGAGGTGCTGCTGACCGCGCAGGCCGCGTGCCTGGCCGCCGTGGTGTGGCCGCTGTCGCGCATCGGCGGGCGGCGCTTCGGCGCGCCGGGGGCGGTCGCGGCCGCGCTGCTGTGGGCGCTCTACCCGAACCTCGGCCACGTCGCGGCCTACGAGTTTCATCCCGGCAGCCTCGCCATGCTGCCGCTCGCCTTCGGGCTCGACGCCCTCGATCGGCGCGACGGTCGCGCGCTCGGCTGGTCGGTCGTCGGGGTGCTCGCCTGCCGCGCGGACTTCGCGCTGATGACCGCGGTGATCGGCGTGGTCGCGCTACGACAGGACGCGCTCGTAGGCGTGGGCCGACGCATCGCCGTCGGTTCGGCCGCCTACTTCGCGCTCGTCGCCCTGCTCGCCCCCCGTCTGTTCGAGGGCGGCGTGACCAGCGCGTCGTTGCACTTCGGTCACTGGGGCGGCTCGCCGCTCGGCGTGATCCCGGCGCTGCTGACGCGACCGGGCGATGTCCTCGAGCACTTCGCACAGACGCTGCGGCTGCTCTACCCGCTGAAGGTGCTGGCGCCGCTGTTGCTGCTGCCGCTGCTGCGGCCGTGGCTGCTGCTGATCGCGCTGCCGCCGCTCGCGCTCAACCTGCTCAGCGCGTTCCCGACCACGGTGCACCTGTACTCCCACTACCTGACGCCGGCGATCGCGCCGCTGATCTATGCGGCGCTCGACGGCGCGGCCGGCGCCTCGCTGCGCCTTCGCACCGGACTGCTGTGGGGGGCCGTGATGTGCGCGGGCGCCGGGAGCATCGCAGCCGGCGGCTACCCGTGGTCGCGTGACTATCCCGCCTCCGCGTTCGTGCCCGACGCGGCGACCGCCGACCGCGCGGCCGTCCTCGCCGCGATCCCCGACGGCGCCTCCGTGCAGGCGCCCGACCCGCTGCTGCCGCACCTGTCCGAGCGCCGCGTGGTGCATCGCGCGCCGCCGCCCGAGCGCGGCACCGAGTTCGTGGTGCTCGACGTGGCGCACCGGCAGCGCTTCGGCGGTACGGCGACGCTCCTGCGCACGCAGCAGGAGCCGCAGGTGCAGCGCTGGCTGGCGCGCGCCGATCACGGCGTCGTGCAGGTCAGCGACTCGCTGCTGTTGCTGAGGCGCGGTGGCGACCCGCGCGCAGGTGTCGCTGCGCGCTACTTCACCGGAGGTGCCGCAGGTCCTGACCGCGGCGCAGGCTCGGGCGCCGTGCTGACCGACTGCCTCGCGGTGACCGGTGCGACGCTCGAAGGCGCCGCGCTCGAACTGCGACTGCGCGCGCGTGGCGGTTGCCCGGCGGACCTCGCGATTCGGCTCGGCTCGGCCGAGCGGCCCGAGCACGTGCAGCTGCTCTTCGACGGCGTGCTGTCGCCGGTCCATCTGCGCGCGGGCGACACCCTGCGCTCGACGCACACGTTGCCTCCCGAGGTGTCCGCAACGATCGCCCGCGGCGGCCTGCGCATCGGAGCGCTGCGCACCAGCGGTGCCCCGCCGAACAAGCACGACCCGCCTTCGGTGGCGGTGACGCTGCACTGAGCCGACCGATCGCGAGTGTCGGCCCCGCGGGCGACGCCCGCGCGCGGCAGCCAGCACGAGTACGTCTAGATCGGGCCGACGCCCGGGAGCACGAGCGTCTCGCCGATCGCGGGCAGGTCGATCGCGGCTGGCGTGCGCTGGTGCCATGCGAAGAACTGCACAGGGGCTCCGGTGCGGTGCAGCAGTTCGAAGCGCACGCGCCGCGGCTCACCCCGCTGGGTGACCTCCAGAATCTCGACGCGCATGCGTGGCAGCGAAAGCACCTGACCGACCTCGAACGGTTCCCGTGCGGGATCGCGTACGATCCGCTCGATGGTCGTGGCGCACCAGCCGCGCTCCACCGTGAGCTCGAGCACCGTCTCGCCCGCGCGGTGCACGTGCAGTGGTGCGGCCCCGGCGTAGAGCATGTCGACGGTGGCGACCGCGTCGCCGCGGCGGGTGCGCATGCGGCGCTGGTAGTGCACCGGAAGGTGCGACGGACCGTTGAGCAGCACGACGTGGGCATCGGCGTCCCGCGGCAGCGCGGCGTCCAGCGCCAGCGCGCCTCCCCCCATCAGCTGGTTCACGCTGCTGAACAGGATTGGCACGAACATCAGCGGCATGTAGACGCCCTTGATCCGCAGCAGTGCGCGGGCCGCCCAGGTCGGCTGCGTCGTCGCGTCGGGCCCGAGTCGCGCGTGCACCGCAAGCGCCACGAGGCCGCAGGTGCCGAGGCCGACGAAGAAGACCAGCCGGTCCTGTGGCAGGGTGGTACCCAGCGGGACGGTTGCGAGCAGCGCGCCCACCGCGAGGAAGCGCGCGCGCGCGTCGTCCCGCAGCAGCGGCCACAGCAGCCCGCGCAGCAGCCACAGCAGCAGCAGTGAGATGCCGACGCAGGCTGCCAGCGCCCAGGGCGTGGCGCCCGACATCGATGCGTAGGGGGCCGTGAGCTGGCTCGCGAGGTAGATCGGGGCGCCGGCGAGCACGCCCACCGAAAAGCCGACCGGGTCGTCCATGGGATCGCTGTAGAAGCCCGAGCCGACCACGCCGTAGCCACCGAGCGCGTAGGCCGCGCGCCACGCGACCAGCACGAGCGCGTAGGGCCACAGCCGCAGCATGCGGGCGCGCAGCGTGCCGGTATCGAGCACCAGCGCATGCGCGCTGATGTATGCCAGCGACGCGACCGCCCCCTCCGCGCTGAGCAGCGCAGCGCCGAGGCAGCCGACCGCGGCGGCGAGCAGGTCCGGGCGCTGCTCGTCGCGGGCGCGCAGGTGCAGCCACACGGCGATCAGCCCCAGCAGCGTCGCGAGCAGCGTGTTGCGCCCGGCGATCCAGCCGACGGTCATCGAGTGGTTGCCGTTGAACGCGTAGAAGAACGTCGCGAGCGCGAGCGCCGCCGGCTGCAACCCCAGCCGCCCGTAGATCAGAAAGACAAGCCACACGATGCCCACGAGCAGGAGGCTGTTCTCGACGTGCATCACCCACGGCGCGCCGCCGAACAGGGCGAAGTCGAGCGCGTGGCTCAGCGACGACAGCGGCCGCAGGAAGGCGATTCGCAGGCCATTCGACGCCCACCAGGGGCGCACGCCCTCGGCGCGCTGGGCCGCCACGCTCCGGGCGAGTGCGTCCGGATCGCGCGGGCCGAACACGTAGGCGCTCAGCGGGTCGTCCGCGACGCTCGCCGCCAGGTCGTAGTCGTCGCCGACCATGCCCATCGCGATCGCGGGCAGCGACAGGGCGAAGACGAGCGCCATCACCCGCAGGTGCCCACGGGGCCCGCCGGCAAAGCGTGTCAGTCGCTCGTAGAGCACCCCGTTGAGACACTGTCGCGGCGCCAGGGTTCCCGGTGCACCCGCGTGGGGACGACCGGCGGACCAAGCGGCGGCGCAGCGGTGACGGGCTCAGCCGTCAGTCGATGCGTCGCAGCTCCGCGGCGAGCTCGTCGGCGCGCGCCTCGCTCATCAGCTTGGCCGCGCCGGCCCTCACCCAGTAGGCGAGCGAGTCGACATGGACGAGCTGCAGCTCGTCGCTCTCGAGGCCCAGCATCGTGCGCGCGGTGCGGTCGAGCATGTCCTGCGCCGCCGGTCCGAGGAACGGCTTCATGATCGCCAGCGCCCGGTCACGCGTGTTCATGACGCGTCCTCCCCGCCGTCGACGTCGACGGCGCCGTCGCTGCCCGCGGGTGGTTGCGATGCGCGCCCCGGTTCCGGCTCCACCGTGGCCTCCGCCTCCGCCTCCGCCTCCGACAGCTGGTACTTGTAGTAGCGCACCGCGACCATCATGCGCTCGAAGGCCTCGGACAGCCGCGCCATCTCCGGGCCCGAGCCGCGCGGCACCTCGACGTCGTCGACGTCACCCTGGCTGACCTTGTCCGCCGCCTCGACGAGCCCGGCGATCGGCGCGCTGATGCTGCGCGCATAGCCGATGCCCAGCAGCACGGCGATCAGGACGCCGATCGGCACCGCCACCCCGAGCCCGCTCAGCAGTCGCGCGCGCGTGTCGCGCAGGTAGGGCCCGACGTCGTGGTCGGCCTCCACGATCGCTACCACCTTGCCGTCGGCGCCCACGACCGGTGCGTAGGCGCTGATCCATGCTCCGTGGTCGTCCTCGTAGACGCCGGTCGAGCGCACCTCGCCCGTGCGCGAGACTTCCCGCACGAGCGGGGTCAGCTGGTAGCGCTCGCCGTGCAGCGGCGTCGACTTCGCCGTCAGCCCGAAGCGCGTGTGGTCCTGCTCGAGGTGCAGCGTGTAGATGTCCTCGGTGACGCCGAAGCGCTTCTGCACCGCCCGCAGCTTGTCGGTGAGCGGTCCGTACTGCGGGTGGGTCGGGCCCGCCTCGTAGACCGCCAGCACCTGCGCGGCGTCGAGCTCATCGGCCGCCGCCGTCGCGATCTGCACCAGGTACTGCGTCAGCTTCTGCTCCACACCGTGCCCCATGCCGGTGCGCAGCTCGGCGTAGAGCGAGGCGGAGGCGACCAGGCCGGTGACCACGGACACCAGCGCCGCCCCCAGGCACGCACGCCAGAAGAGCGTCAGCGATCCGAACAACCCCATGCGACAAAGCGTACGCGAGATCGCAGAACGGGTTACGTCACACTGCAATTTTCCTGCGCACCCTGTGTGCGCCCGGAGCAGCTGGCGCTACAGGCCGATGGCGGTGCAGCTTGCGTCGAACTGCTCGACGTCTCCGTCCGCCTCGCCCTGTGTGCTGTCGCCGAAGCCGATGCCGCCGAACTTCGCGTCGGCGTCGTGGTAGAGCAGCACCACGCACATCTCCTGGTCGCCGATGCCGTAGCCGACCACCTCGTCGCGATCGGAGCTGAAGCCACAGGTCATGCGCATCGCATCGGCGCCGTCGATCCGCAGCGGCGGGTCGAAGGCCATGCCGAGGGGCTCGCCGATCGGTGTCTCCGATTCGAAGAGCACTTCGCCGTCGCGCTCGCCGCCCTGCAGCGACAGGGCGAAGTAGTCACCCAGCGAGTGGAAGTGCGGCAGCACGTAGTAGAGATTGAGGCCGTCGCGCTGCGCGCTGAGGCGGCAGTCCATGTGAAACCGACTGCGCGCCATCGGCGGGATGCTCAGCGCCTCGTTGGTGAAGCTCGCAGGGAACAGCGGCACCTCCACGCTGTCGGCATCCGTCGTGTAGACGGAGAACGTTAGCGCCGTGTCCTCCACGGGCGAGTCGCTCGTGTTGAGCAGGTGGATCTGACCGACGATGCGTGAGCGCGGCGGAATGCGCAGCGCCTTGCCGTGACCAAAAGCCTGGCTCTCGCCGCTGGCCTGTGTCGACTGTGCGAAGAAGACGCCGCCCGCTGCGCCCGCCGCGATGTTGCTGAAGCCGCGGTCGGCGCAGGGCCAGGTGCCCTCCGGACCGTCGTAGGTCCCCTCGTCGACGAAGAACCAGTTGCTGTGGTGCCAGCTACCGCCGTTGTCCTGGTCGATGCGCGTCACCCACAGCTCGTCCTCATTGCCGAGGTCCCAGCTCTGGCAGAGGGTGGAGCTCTCCTCGCTGCCCTCGAGCGACAGACCCTCGAAGGTGTGCTCGTGGGTGAGCGCACCCCACGGAGGCGGCGCATCCGGCGCCTCGGCGCCCGCGTCGGGCTCGGCCCCTTCGTCGCCGTCCGACGAATCCCCGCAGGCGCCCAGTGCCGCCACGAGCAACAGCGCACCGAACGCGCGTGCTGCGGTCTCCCCATCCACGTTCGATCCCATGCCTCGACGTTACCGCACCCGTGCGGCGCGGTCGACGGGGCCCGTTGTCACGCGATGGCCCGCCAGCATACAGTGGCGTCATGTGGCGTCGGGGGTCGATGATGGTCGCGGGGGCGGTGCTCGCGTGTGGACTGCTGGTCGGCTGTTCGATCAAGACAGCGCCGGAGCCGGCGGCGGGTGACGGGCGTGGCGAGCTCGACGAGGGCCAGGCCACCGGAGGCTCCGGAGGCGGTGATGGCGACGGCGGTGATGGCGACGGCGGCGACGGCTCCGGCGGCAGCTCGCTGCCCTCGGCGGGCGGTGGCGGCGCCGGCGGTGGCATGGGCGCGGCGGGCGGTGGCGGCGCCGGCGGTGGCATGGGCCCGCCCACGACGGACGCCGGGCCGCTGGACGGGCTGCAGAGCTGCCGCGGCTTTACGCCGAGCGCAGCCGACTGCCCCGCACAGTGCGCGAGCTGCGAAGGCGGCGTCTGCCGCATCGACTGCGCCGGCGTGGGCAGCTGTGGCAACGGCCTCATCGCGTGCCCGCCGGGTCTCGCGTGCAAGGTGGTCTGCTCGGGCTTCACCGAGTGCACGAACCTGGCGGTCGCGTGCAGCGACGGCCCGTGTGAGGTCGAGTGCAGCGGCGCCGCTACGTGTGCGAACCTCGAGCTGAGCTGCGGCGCGGATGCCTGCCGCATCGCCTGCGACCTGGGCGCCGGATCCGGCACGAACCTCATCTTCGTGCCCGGCGGCTCGTGCGATCCGCTGCGCGAGTGCTGAGCGGGCCCGCTGAATCCCTGGGCCCGCCGGGCGTCCCAACCTGCACGGTCGCTCGCACCCCGTGGACCCCTGTTTCGCGCCGGGCGCTTTCGGTCCACAATCCGCCGAGTCGTCATCCGGAGGTCTGCACGTGATCCGAGCCACTGTCTGCGCCCTGCTTGCCGGCGCCCTGCTGCTGACCGTCCCGGGCGGTAGCAGCCATGCCGACACCGGTGTGACGGTGATCAAGGTCGCGACGATGGCGCCGCGCACCAAGCGCACCGTGCTGCGGTCGAAGAAGTTCAACGCCAAGCTGAAGGAGGCGACGCAGGGGCGCGTCGAGTTCCGAACGTACTACGGCGGCGTGATGGGCGACGACCACACGGTGCTGCGCAAGATCAAGAGCGGGCAGATCGACGCCTCGGCCTTCGGCTCCTCGATGGTGGCGAACTTCGTGCGACAGGCGGCGGTGCTCAACGCGCCGCGCACCTTCACGAACTACAAGCAGGTCGACGCGGTGCGCCGCGAGCTGTCGCCGGACTTCAACGAGGAGGCGTTTCGCAACGGCTTCAAGGTGCTGTCGTGGTGGGACTTCGGCAAGGTGCGCATGTTCTCGAAGAGCCCGGTGCGCACGATCAGCGACCTCACGAAGATGCGCCCGTGGCTGTACCCGCACAGCCCGCTGCTGCGTCAGTTCTACAAGAACAACGGCGTGACCGGCGTGCCGCTGGGCATCCGCGAGGTCTACGGTGCGCTGCAGGTGGGGATGATCGACACGGTCTGGGCATCGGCCGTGGTGGCGATGGCGCTGCGGTGGAACACGAAGATCAAGTACATGTCCGAGCCGCTCGGCATCATCCAGGGGGCCTTCGTGCTCAGCCGCAAGACCTGGGACAAGCTCTCACCCGAGGATCAGGTGCCGCTCATGAAGATGATCGCGGACAACCGCGTAGAATTTCAGGCGGAGATCCGCAAGGCGGACGGCGACTCCTACCGCAGGATGCTCAAGCGCGGCCTGAGGCTGGTGAAGTTCAAGAACACCAAGGAGTGGCAGGCCTCCGGCATGAAGCTGCGCAAGCAGATGATCGGCCGCGTGTACAACAAGGCCCTGCTCGATCGCGTCGAGGCGATCGCTGCGAAGTACAAGGATCCGAACAGCGATATTCTGTAGCGGGTGACGGGGGCGGTGCAGGCGCGCGGGTGCTACTGGATTGTGTTCTCGCCACAGAGGTTAATGACAAAGGGGGCGTTGCCCCCTTCGCGGACTGGAGTGCGTTCGCACTCCAGCCGCTACAACCCCCCCAGGGGACGCACGCGCGTCCCCTCTGCCTGTGCGCCCGCAGGGCGCGCGCACATTCACCCCAGCGGGTCGCGCCTTTGGCGCTCCGGGTGCTGGGATGTTGGGCGCGGCTTCAGTCGTCGCGCTGCTGCTTGAGGAACTGGCGTAGCTGGGCGTCGTGGCGGCTGGTGGCGCCGTGGTTGTGGGCGCGGGTGTAGGGCTGCCAGCGTGGTTCGGCGACGCCGCGGGGCTCGTCGCCCATGACGGTTGCGCGCTGGATGATGCGCTCGCCGACGAAGTCGTTGATGACGAAGTGCTGCGTGCAGCGGTTGTCCCACATGGCGACGGTGCCCGGCGTCCAACGGTAGCGCACGCTGAAGCGCGGGCCCGACGCCCACCGCGTCAGGTACGACAGCAACATGTCGCTCTCGTCGGCGCTGAGCTCGACGATGCGGCGGGTGAAGTGCTCGTTGACGAAGAGCGAGCGCCGGCCGGTGACCGGATGCACGCGCACGACCGGGTGCACAGCCATCTTCTCCGGCCGGCCGTGGGGGGTGGCGTCGTGCAGGGCGGTCAGTCCCTCGCACAGCTGCTGCAGCGGCGCCGACAGCTCATCGTAGGCGCGGTACATGTTCGCCCACATCGTGTCACCGCCGTCGTCCGGACAGGCGACCATGTGCAGGACCGCGAGCACCGATGGCTGCGACTGGAAGGTGATGTCGCTGTGCCACTCGTCGGCCACACCGCCCTGGGTCGCGCGCAGCTCGAAGATCTCGGGGGGTCGATCCGTGGGCGTCGCATCGAGATGCGGGTGCGCTTCGAGCTTCCCGAAGTGCCGGGCGAACGTCATGTGCTGCTGCGCCGTCGGCGACTGTTCGGGGAAGAACAGCACCAGGTGCTCCATCAACAGCTCGCGGATCGCATCCGCTTGCGCAGCATCGACACTGCCGATCTGTACATCACACACCTCGGCACCCAGCGAAGCGGAGAGACGTCGAACATCCATGCGATGACGATAGCGTGGGCGCCCATGGTTGACCATCGGGTCCAGGGTCGGGACGGCTACGATCACGACCACGACCACGAGTCACGCGGCCATCATCCCGGCACCCGGAGCGCCCGCGGCGCGACCCGCTGGGGTGAATGTTGGTGTGTCCGGTGGACACACCAACAGAGGGGACGCGCGTGCGTCCCCTTGGGGGATGTAGCGGCCGCAGTGCCCAGCACTTCGGACCGCGAAGGGGGCTTGCCCCCTTTGTCATCAACCAACGTGGAGAGTGCACAATCGAGCAGCGCCACGCGCGTCTGCAAGCAAGTGGTCATCGACTACGAGTACGTGCACGCGCATGACTACGACCACGATCATGATCACGACTACGACCACGATCATGACCACGACCACGACCACGACCACGACCACGAGTCACGCGGCCATCATCCCGGCACCCGGAGCGCCCGCGGCGCGACCCGCTGGGGTGAATGTTCGTGTGTCCGTTGGACACACGAACAGAGGGGACGCGCGTGCGTCCCCTGGGGGGTTGTAGCGGCCGCAGTGCGAACGCACTGCGGACCGCGAAGGGGGCTTGCCCCCTTTGTCATTAACCACTGTGGCGAGTGCGCCACTCAACAGCACCACGCATGCCGGCAACCAAGCAGTCATCGACTACGCCCACGCGCACGACCAGGGCCACCAGCCTAGTGGCGAGTGCCGGCACCACCCAGCAGCACCACGCCCCGCAAGCAAGCCGCCATCACCCCCCTACTCGTACTCCACGATCATCGTGAACGGCGCGTCCACCGGGCTACGCGACTGGTCGACGAAGAGGTAGTAGTGCTCGCCCTGCAGCGCCGTGAACTCCATGTCGACCGCGCCCAGCCCCGTAAGGGCACCCTCGCAGCGCAGCTCCGCACCCTGCGCGCAGTCGCCGTGTCGCACGTAGACCACGGGCGGGAAGTTCGGCGGCAGCACCGGCGTGTCGACGCGCACGCGCACCGTCCCGGTCTGTGGCGCGACCAGCGAGAACACGGCGTCGTTGCCCTTGTCGCCGCCGCAGCTGCCCCAGGAGCGCGGCGACAGCCCGCTCAGGCTGGCGGGCAGCTCCAGCTGCAGCGGCCAGCCGGTCAGGCTCAGCGCCTGTCCGGGGCAGGTGTCGGGGCTCGCGCTCGGATCGGGCTCCGGCTCCGGCAGCGGCGCATCGCCCGGCTCCCTCCCCGGCGACGGCTCATCCGGCCCGCTCCCAGACCCGCCCCCCGGTGGCTGCTCGAATTCGTCGTCGTCCTCCCCCGATCCCTCGCCGAGCAGCCCCCGCTGCCCGTCGTCGCCACCCGACAGGACCATGCCGGCCGTGTCCTGTTCGAGCTCGCGCGTCATGCGAGCGTCGGGGCCCGGGTCGGAGACGCCCGCCGAGCAGCCCAGCGACAATGCGCACAGGGCCCCGAGCGCCAGGGTGGGGGCCCGGTGGGTGGTCTCGTGGGTGGTCTCGTCGGCTGCCATCGCTGTGTCCTCCCCATCCGCCCGGTCGATTCGGCCGAACCAAAAAAACCTAAAACGTATTGTCGGTTTTGTAAACCACCGGGCCTCCGTTTGTGTCGTTGACACCTCCGGGGGGGCTCGGGGATGCTCGCCGCATGCCGCGCGGACCCCGCCGCTCGCCCGACGAGGTGCGCGCCAAGATCCTCCAGGCGTTTTCCCAGCGCGCCCGCCGCGTGGGCATCCGCGCCACCGTCACCTCCGAGCTCGCCGCCGACATCGGCGTGAGCAAGCGCACCGTCTACGAGCTCTTCGACAGCAAGGAGAAGCTCGTCGAGGCGATGATGGCGCGCTGGATCGGCCGCCTGGTCGAGGACGACGACCCCATCACGCATCCCGAGTCCGGCGACGTGGTGCAGGGGCTGCTGGCGTGGGCCGACGGCTGGTACCGCAACGACGCCCAGATCGGCGAGGCCTTCTGGGCGGACCTCGAGAACGACTACCCCGAGCTGCACGCACGCTACATCGAGGCGATCGACCGGCGCCTGGGCCCGCTCAAGCGGCTGCTGTCGCCCAGCATGCGCAGCGACCTGCCGCAGGACTTCATGTGGGAGCTGTACAAAGCCACCATCGAGCGCGGCATCGACCCGCAGCTATGCGAGGACAACGGCCTCACCCGCAAGCAGGGGCTGCTCGCCGCCGCGAGCATCTGGGGGCTCGGCACCGTCCGTCGCCGCGATCTCTCCGGTGACCTCGAGCGCGTCGCGAAGGGCTCGAAGAAGGTCGCCCCCAAGAAGGCCGCCCCCAAGAAGGCTGCCAAGAAGACGGCCACCAAGAAGACGGCCACCAAGCGCCGGGCCGCCCGCTGAGGCCAGCGCCGCACGACTGAAAAGCGCCGTGATCTTCGGGCGTCCATCACCCGGGTGCCGCTGTGGGCCCCTGCGCACTTGACAGCGCCTAGAAAACCCATATGGTCTTTTGAGTTTCTAAAGTACCGAGGAGGTCTTCAATGTCGACCCAGTCCCGCCCCCTACCGTTGCTCGCCGCACTCTGTCTGGCTGTCGCATGTGGCGACCGCGGCCTCGAGGAACCGTCGTCGCCCGGTGGGCTGCCGGGCGAGCAGCCCGTCGCCGGCGCGATGGGATTTGTGGAAGCCCCGGGTGCCGGGATGGACGGGATGCTCCGCGACGGCACCGCGCTGCCGGTCGACGGTGCGCGCCGCTGGCCCGCGCCGATGTACGAGCCGGCCGAGCGCGTCGACTTCGACAACGTCACGCTGCTCGGTGAGGCGCCCACGATGGACCTGCCCGAGCCTCCGCGCAGCGGCTTCCGCATCGTGCTGCCCGTCCGCGAGGTGGCGCCGGGCGAGGAGTGGGAGGGCTGCATCGCGCTGCCGTATCCCGAGTTCGAGCACCGCAACGTCTACCACGCGCGCATCTACACCAGCGGCGCGCTGCACCACAGCAACCTGGTCGGCGTGCAGCACGACGGTCGTCCGTCGTCCTATCCGTCGTGCCCGCCCGGCACGGGCGACTCGATCCAGATTGCGCTCGACAGCTTCCTGTCCAACTCCCCCATCGACATCCTGTTCGCCAACAGCACGCAGATCGACGAGACGGAGGAGATCGTCTTCAAGCCGCAGACCGCCTACAAGGTCCGCACCGCGGGCGCCGAGGTGCTGGCGGACGCGCACTACCTCAACACGGGCTTCGAGCCGGTGCACAGCGAGGTCGTCTACGACTTCTTCACGATGCCCGATGAGCAGGTCGTGCACACCCTTGGCGCGATGGTGGTGCACGACCAGTCGTTCCGCGTCGAGGCGGGTACGGACAAGGACGTCAGCAACGACTGCGCGACCCAGAGCCGCGGCCACCTCGTGTCGATCATGCCCCACGCGCACGAGCGCACCGTCGACTTCACCGTCGACATCATGGGCGGCGGCCACATCGACGAGGTCTTCAGCAGCGGCGTCTTCGGCGGCGAGTCGAAGATCACCGTCTTCGACGAGCCCATCCCGCTGTCGGACGCGCGCATCAGACAGACCTGCCGCATGCGCAACGACCTCGACAGGCCGATCGTCTACGGCACAGGCCAAGACGAGATGTGCATCACCTTCGGCTACGTCACGCCGGCGACGGAGGCCTTCGTCGCGTACAAGCTGCTGCCGCTCACGCCCTGCACCACCACCCGCACCGGACACCTCTTCGAGTGAGCCCGGCGATGCACCGCGCGGTCGCGGCGACGGTCACGCTGCTCACGTTTGCGTGTGGCGGCGAGACCGGCCCTGCGCCGCAGTACCAGCCGGGAGCCGCGGCGGACGGCCAGCTCGCGGCCGCTGGTGCGGGCGCGCCGACACCGCAAGCATCACCGCAGGACGTCGTTGACGACGAGAGCGTGGGCGACCCGTGCAGTCCACCGCAGGTCGACGCCTCCGGTCCGGCCGTGTCGTTGCGCGTCGACGTGATGCCGGTGCTCGGGCTGGCCTGCGCAAACGGTCCCTGCCATGGCGGCAGCGCGCCGGCGGCCGGCCTCTACCTCGGCCCGCGCTGCCGCTACGATGCCGACAGCGGCGGCTGCCTGTTTGCGCAGCCTGGTGCCGCCGCGCTCGATGGTCAGGAGCCGCTGACCGACGCGGACGTCGCGCGCATGCTCGACAACGCCGTCGACGCGCCAAGCGCCACCGCGCCCGCGGTGCTGCGCATCGCGCCGGGCATGCCCGACGCGAGCTTCCTCGTGCACAAGCTGACCCAGACCCACGACCGCGTCGACAACGGCGCGTGTGAAAACCAGACCACCGGCGGCGACGACTGCGGCCAGGCGATGCCGCCGGGCAACGGCATGTGCAGCCAGAGCGGAGGTGCGGCGCGCATCGAGCGCATCGCCCGCTGGATCGCCCAGGGCGCGCTCGACAACTGAGCGCCCCTCAGCCGCCGGACCGCAGCTGCTGCACGCGTGCGGCGAGTGCCTCGACGTGGGCGTCGTCCGCGCCCATCGTGACGAGCGCCTGCTGCAGCTCCAGCACGTACTCGACGTTGTGCCCGCTGGGGCCCTCGCTGCGCAGCACCTGGCGCGCGATGGCGTCGATGGATGCGGGCCCCAGGTAGTTGCGGTTGCCCGCCGCCGCCACGTACATCTCGGCGTCCTGCGTCTCCCGCGACGACTCCGCGAACGTGAGCTGCACGCGGTGGCGCACGTAGCCGCCGCTCTCTCGCACGTCGAGTCCCTCCACCACGCGCGTCCACACCGCCTCCTCGACGCGGTAGGCCATCCCCCAGCAGCGACTGTCGTCCGCGGGCTCGAGCGTGACCACGCGCCCCGGCTGCTCGGGTGTGCCGCGGTGGTCGGTGGAGCCCTGGTGGAAGCGCCGCTCCCAGCCGCGCACGTGGGCCGGGGCGCGCTCGGCGTACTCGAACGCGGGGCGCCAGATCAGTGAGCCGTAACCGAACACCCAGCGCGACGGGACCACCGGCCCGAAGTGCCCAATGCGCGTGGAAGAGTCAACCGGCTCCGAGCTGCGACGTCGCTCGCGCGCTCGGCAACGCACAGCCTCGTCGCCCACGTGTGGCGCACACCTACAGCCCTTGCGCCGGCCATCCGTGCGACTCTACGTGTGTGGGAGGCGTCACTGGGCGCGCCTTGTTTCGAGCCGGGGGGCCGTGATGGCATATGTCGATGGTAGGGCGGGTCTTGTGCGATGGGTCCTGCTGTCCGCCCTGTGCACCGGCTGCAACTCGACGCTCGACCTCGCGAGCGACGGTGACGGTGGGCAGCCGCCCATCGCCGTCGCCGGAGAGCCGCGCGATGTCCCGGTCGGTCGGCCGGTGGCGGCGGATGGTGTGGGTAGCGCGGACCCGGAAGGTGACGCGCTGAGCTTTCGATGGTCGCTCGACACGGTGCCCGAGGGCAGCGCGCTCGGGGCAGCCGACGTGACCGGCGCCAACACCGAGACGCCGACGTTCACGCCCGACGTCGAGGGCACCTACTACCTGGGCCTGGTGGTCGGCGACGGCGTTCATGACAGCGATGCCGACTACCTGGTCATCAGCGCCGGAGGCCCGCGTGCTCTGCCCGGCGATGATGTCGAGGTCGTCGCGGGCGACAGCGTGACGCTCGACGGCAGCGGCAGCGAGCTGCACGGCGGCGGCAGCGACGGGCTCAGCCACGCGTGGGTCTTCCTGAACGTGCCGCCCGACAGCGCGCTCACCGACGACGACCTCTCGGGGGCCGACGCCGCAGAGGTGACCTTTACGCCCGATGCGATCGGCGTCTTCACACTGCAGCTCGTGGTCGATGACGGGGCGCTGAGCAGTCGGGCGATCTCCGTGAACGTCACGGTGACCAACACGGCGCCGGTGGCGCACGCGGGCGACGACCAGATCGTCGAGACCGGCGCGACCGTCACCCTCGATGCAAGCGCCAGCCTCGATGCCGAGGGGCACGCCCTGGGTTACCGCTGGACGTTCACGACCGTCGGCGCGGGCAGCGAGGTCAGCGACGCCGACCTCGGCGACGACCCGATGCCCACGTTTGTCGCCGACCATGCGGGGACGTACCGCCTGATGCTCGTGGTGCACGACGGCTACGAGGAGAGCTCGGCTGACTCGGTGATCATCGCCGCGGGCGTGCCGCTCGCAGACCCCGGCCCCGACCGCATCGACGCGGTCGGTGAGCCTGCCGTGCTGGGTGGCGCGAGCCGCGGGTTCACCGGCGAGCCCCTGGGTTACCGCTGGACGCTGGTCGACAAGCCCGCCGGCAGCGCGCTCACCGACGCGGACATCAGCTTCGCGGACGCCGAGCAGGCGAGCATCACGCCGGATGTGATCGGCGACTACACGCTGCGGCTCGTCGTGACCGACACCGGCATCGACAGCGCAGCGGCCGATGTCGTCATCACCGCAAGCGTGCGGCTTGACGACATCGTGTTTGACGACCCCGACCTCGCGGACTGTGTGACGGGACGCGGGGAGCGGTACGTCGTGGAGCTGACGACCCTGCACTGCAGCGGCACCGCCGTCGACGCGCTCGGCGGCATCGAGGCGCTCACCGAGCTCACCGTGCTCGAGCTGCACAGCCACAAGGTCGTCGATGTCTCGCCGCTGGCAGCGCTGCCTCAGCTGCAGGAGCTGTACATGAGTCGCAACCCGGTGGCGGACATCGCGCCGCTGTCGATGGTGACGCAGCTGCGCGTGCTCAACCTCGCCTACACGGGACGGGTAGATCTGTCGGCGCTGTCGGCGCTGACGCAGCTGCAGGAGCTGCACCTGATGGGCAACAGCATCGTGGACGTCGCGCCGCTGTCGTCGCTCGTCAACCTCGCGGACCTGTCGCTCGGCGACAATGCCATCGTCGACATCTCACCGCTCTCCAGCCTGATGTCACTCACGCGCCTTGGCCTGGGGCAGAACGCGATCACCGACCTGACGCCGCTGTCGGGCCTCACATCGCTGCAGTCGCTGTGGCTCGACCACAACGGCCTGGACGACATCGCACCGCTGTCGACGCTTGTCGCGCTCGAGACCCTGTGGCTCAACAGCAACCAGCTCTCCGACCTGTCGGCGCTGTCGGCGCTCGTTCTGCTGCGCAGGCTCGAGCTCGGCTACAATCTCATCGACGACGTGTCGGCGCTGTCGGCGCTCGTTGCGATCGAGACGCTTTCGCTCGCGGGCAACACCGTCGCCGACGTGTCGTCGCTCGCTGGCATGCTCGACATGCTCGACCTCGATCTGCAGGACAACCCCGTGGACGACGTGTCGTCGCTCTCGGGGATGGCCGCGCTCGTCGAGCTCAACCTCTACGGCTGCGATGTGGCCGACCTGTCACCGCTGTCCGGGCTGCTCGTGCTGCGGACGGTCGACCTCAGCGGAAACCGTGTCAGCGACCTCTCGCCCCTGTCGTCGCTCAACGCGCTGCTGACCCTCTCGCTGATCAACAATCAGATCACCGACCTCTCGCCGCTGTCGCCGCTCGACCTGGTCCAGCTCTACCTCGGCGGCAACGCGATCTCCGACATCACACCGCTGTCGGGGATGACCACGCTCGCCAACCTCGCCCTCAATGACAACGTCATCCGCGATGTGACAGGCCTCGCGCCGCTCGTGGGGATGCAGCGGTTGTGGCTCGACAACAACCTGATCACCGACGGCGTTGCGGAGCTCGTCTCGATGTCGACCGCCGTGGCGATCACGCTGGGGGGCAACCTGCAGATCCCATGCGCCGACCTCGGCATTCTGACGGCGGCGCTGCCCGGCGTGGCCACCGAACCCCAGAGCTGCGTGCCCTGATTTTTGCTGGCGGCGCCGATCGATCGGCAGTAGAGCCACTGCATGACACCACCGTACGAGGGCGGCTGCAGCTGCGGCGCAGTGCGCTACCGAATCACGGGCGAGCCGCTGGCCGTCTACTGCTGTCACTGCATCGACTGCCAGGTCAGCTCCGGCAGCGCGTTCTGCATGTCGATGCTGGTGCTGCGCGACCATCTCGAGGTGATCGGGCAACAGCCCGGCGTCTACGACCATCGCATCGACGGCGGCGAGCGCACCAAGCGCACGCGCCCATGCGAGACCTGCGGAACACGTCTCTGGAACGAGCCCACCGGCGCGCCGGTCCTGGTGGTCAAGCCCGGCACCCTCGACGACGCCAGCTGGCTGCGGCCCGCGGGGCACATCTGGACCCGCAGCGCGCAGTCATGGGTGCCGCTACCCGACGGCCCGACGAACTACCCGACGCAGCCGGACGACAACATGATGGGCTTGATCGCAGCCTACCAATGACAAAGGGGGCTTTGCCCCCTTCGCGAGTGGGAGGACCTCGTGCGCGTGCTTCGGGGAGGCGCCTTGGCCACATTGGTTTAATGACAAAGGGGGCTTTGCCCCCTTCGCGGACTGGAGTGCTTGGGCACTCCAGCCGCTACAACCCCCCAGGGGACGCACGCGCGTCCCCTCTGCTCGTGTGTCCACCGGACACACGAACATTCACCCCAGCGGGTCGCGCCGTTGGCGCTCCGGGTGGGGGCGCCTGCGCGTGCGGCGCTTGTGTTCGTAGTCGTGTGCGTGCTTCGGGGAGGCGCCTTGGCCACATTGGTTTGATGACAAAGGGGGCTTGGCCCCCTTCGCGGTCGGCAGTGCTGCGCACTGCCGCCGCTACAACCCCCCAGGGGACGCACGCGCGTCCCCTCTGCTCGTGTGTCCACCGGACACACGAACATTCACCCCAGCGGGTCGCGCCGGCGGCGCTCCTACTCGGTGAGCTTGGTGTAGGTGTTGGGCCGGCGGTCGCGTAGTAGGCCCATCCACTGTCGGTCTCGGGCGACGGCGTTGCGGTCTAGCTCGACGACGGCGACGCCTTGCTGGCCGTCTGGTAGCTCGGCGAGCACGCTGCCCCACTGGTCGCAGATGAAGCCGCTGCCGTAGAAGTGCTGGCCCGCCTCGTCGCCGGTGCGGTTGGCGGCGGCGATCGGCACGGTGTTGGCGACGGCGTGCCCCACCATCACCCGTCGCCACGGCGCACACGTCTGCACGTCGGTGCGCTCGGGCTCGCTGCCGATGGCCGAGGGGTAGCAGAGCAGCTCCGCGCCCTGCAGCGTCAGTGCGCGTGCGCACTCGGGGAACCACTGGTCCCAGCAGATGCCGACGCCCACGCGGCCGTGGCGCGTCTCGAACACGCGGTAGCCCGTGTCGCCGGCGCTGAAGTAGTGCTTCTCCTGGTAGCCGGCGCCGTCGGGGATGTGGGTCTTGCGGTAGTGGCCGAGCACCTCGCCGTCGGCGTCGATCATCACCACCGTGTTGTAGTGGCGCGCACCATCGCGCTCGAAGATCGACACGGGCACGGCGATCGACAGCTCGGCGCACAGCGGAGCGATGGCGCGGACCGCGTCGCTGTCGTCGCGCGGCTGCGCCAGCGCGAAGTGGGCGTCGTCGATCGTGGCGGGGAAGTAGGGCGTCTCGAACAGCTCGGGCAGCACCACCACCTGGGCGCCACCCGCGGCCGCCTCGCGCAGCAGCTCGCACGCGCGCGCGAGGTTGGTCGCCCGGTCGTCGCCAGCCGCCAGCTGGCAGATGCCTACGCGCAGCGGGTCGCGCTCCTCAGCCATGGGGCAGGTGTGCCGGTTGTTGGCGGCTGATGCAATGGAAGGTGCCGCCGCCGGTCAGCAGTGCGTCGGCCGGCAGCGACACGACCCGCCGGTCGGGGAAGCAGCCGGCGATGACCCCGGCCGCGGTCGCGTCGCTGGGGCGGCCGAAGGCGGGCACGATCACCGCCGCGTTGCCGACGTAGAAGTTGAGGTAGCTCGCGGCCATGGGCGCACCTTCGGCGTCGGCGACCAGCCCCACCGACGGCAGCGTCTGCACGGACAGCGGCTCGTCGTCGGCGTCGCGCGCCTCGCGTAGCTGCGTCTCGATGTCGCCCAGCACGTCGGCGTTGGGGTCCGAGGCTCCGCCGGGGCGCGCGCACAGCACGCGCCGGCGACCGACGAAGCGCGCCAGGTTGTCGACGTGGCCGTCGGTGTGATCGCCGGACAGGCCGCGCCCGAGCCACAGCACCCGACGCGCACCGAGGCGCCGCGCGAGCATTTTCTCGACCTGCGCCTGCTGCACGCCGGGGTTGCGCACCGGGTCGAGCAGGCAGCTGCGCGTGGTCAGCAGGGTGCCGTCCCCGTCGCACTCGATCGCCCCGCCCTCCAGCACGAAGGGCTCGCGCTCGATCGCTGCGCCGGCGCGCCGCGCGACCGCCTCGCCCACCGCCTCGTCATGTTCGTAGCGGTACTTGCCGCCCCAACCGTCGAAGCCGAAGACGACCGCGTCCGCGTCCGCGCCCCCGTGCACGAACACAGGTCCCGTGTCCCGCAGCCACACGTCGCCGTAGGGGATGTCATCGATCGCGTCGCACGCGACGTCAGCCGCCCCCTGCGCCATCGCATCGCCATCGACGTGCGAGCGCAGCACGCGCAGCCGCTCCCCGCCCGGCTGCGCCGCCACCGCGCGCATGAAGGCCGCCGCCTGGCGCTGCGCCGCGCCCAGCCGCTCCCCCCATGCGTGGCGGTGGGTCGGCCACGCCGTCCAGCACGCCGCGTGCCGCTCCCACTCCGCCGGTAGCCTGCGCCCCTGGGCGCTCACCACTTGAGCACGGCGTCTTCGCCGTGGGTGCGCATCATGGCGGTGGCCCGATCGAGCAGCGCCCTGCGCCGAACCTCGAGCCCGGCCAGCAGCTTGGCGTCGAGGAACGGCCCCAGCGGGTCGGCGGCCATCGCCTTGCCCAGCGCCTCGACGTCGAGCTTCTCGAGCGCGTCGAGTGTGTTGCGGCGGAAGCACTGCTGCACCTTGAGCCGGTCCTCCATCAGGCCCTGCCGGTCGGGGCCGTGGAAGAAGCCCGCGCCGTTGTCGAGGAAGATCAGCGGCCCGCCCTTGCCGAGCGTCAGCAGGTTGACGTTCTCGCCGCCCCAGCGATCGATGTTGTGCGTGAGGTAGTCGAGCACCAGCATGTCCGACAGCTCGGCGGGCAGCCCCTCGCGTCCCGGCTCGGGCACCGACTTGTAATAGGTCTCCTGCGGCCTGCCGCTCTTGCGGCGCGCGCGCGCGACGTCGAGGGCGGCCGTGTAGAGCGCGGGCCGCTGGAACGGGGTCGTGCCCTGGGCCGGGTAGTTGGTGACGCGCACCCAGCTCTCCCACCCCGGCGGCGTCTTGGCGTTGCCGAGCTTCTCGTCGATCCAGTGCACGAGCGCGCCGCGCACCATGCCGTCGTCGCCTACCTTGATCTCTTGGACGCGCTTGTCGCCCTTGGCGTTGCTCTTCAGGCGCCGCCACTCCATCCGCCGCGCGACCACCGGCGGCACACGCCCCAGGCCCAGCGCGCGGTCGATGTGGTAGGCGGCCAGCTCTGCGTACCAGTGGGCCCCCGAAAACGACTGCTCCGGCTTGAAGTAGCCGTGGCTACCGTCGTGGAACGTGAGCTTGAAGCTCAGCGAGCGGCCGCCGCTGCCCCGGCGGATGGCGGTCACCGCCGCCTCGCGCATGTACTTCATGCGTGCCGCCTCGGGCTTGCCCATGAAGCCGACGTCGGCCTGCGGTGCGGGTGGCTTCGCCTTTGGCGCCACCGCCTCCGCCGCCTCCGCCGCCGCTGCGGCCGCAGTGGCCGTCGGCTCGCCCTGTCCCGGCGCAGCCTCGGCGGGCGCGGGCGCGGGCGCGTCGCTGTCGTCACCGCACGCGGCGAGCGTCATGATCGCCGATAGCGCGATCGCGGTCTTGCTCGGTCCCATCGTGCTGTTGTCGCCGACCCGCGCGCCAGCCACAACAATCAAGTGAGCGTGAGGTGGTCCCGGCGCGTCCCGGTCGTGCGACCGCCGCCATCGACCACGCGCAGCGCGGGCGGCCCCTCGTTCATATCGGTCACATCGGTCACGTCGCGCACCGCCTCGCTGATCTGCCCCAGGAAATCGCGGTGGCTGGCCACCGACTGCTGCAGGTGCTGCGAGCCGAGGTAGCGCCGCGCCGCGTGCAGGACCGCGTCGGCGTGGGCGATCTGGCTCGCCGCCAGCGAGCTCAGCGCCTGCCCCAGCGGGCCCATCTCGACCCCGAGACCCGAGAGCTCCGGCAGCACCTGCTCGCGCGGCAGCCGCAGATCGACGGCCCCATCGGTGGAGACCACCCGCCAGCGGTGACGGTCATCGCGTCGCCAAAACAGCTCCAGGCGCCTGCCGCTGGTCGTGTGGGCGGTCAGATAGACCTGGTCGTCGGTCGAAAAATCACAAATAAAATCAAGTAGTTGGTGCATGTAGTCTCATCCGTCGACCGGGCGGCCCTGGGGCCCCCGGAGGCCTTGGGCGCGGAATGTAACGGACAACACGATCCGGTGCACGCGGCGGCTGCACTCCTGCGAGCCCCCGGGCGGCCCGGGGTGCAGGTGAGACTGCGGCATCGGCGGGCCCGGGTGTATCATCGGGGGGTATATGGCCGACGACGTCGTGCAGAGCTTCGTGGGACGCGTGGTCGACGACCGTTACGAGGTCAGCGCCGAGCTGGGCGAGGGCGCGGTGGGCGCCGTCTACAAGGCGATGGACCGCACGACCGGCAAGCCGGTGGCGATCAAGATCTGGCACGCCGGCTCCCACGACGTGCAGACGCGCGGCCGCTTCGTGCGCGAGGCCAAGGCGCTCGACGTGCTCAAGCACCCCAACATCGTCGAGGTCTACGGCTACGGGCTGGTCGACAACGTGCCCTACGTGGCGATGGAGTTTCTGCAGGGCGAGACCCTCGACGACCTGATCGAGAAGCAGGAGGTGATGCCCAGCGACCTCGCCTTCACCCTGTTCAAGCAGATGCTGTCGGCGCTGTCGTTCGCCCACGGGCTCAACGTCGTGCACCGCGACCTGAAGCCGGAGAACATCTACCTGGTGCCCGGGCCCGACGGCACACCCCAGGTGCGCATCCTCGACTACGGCCTGGCGAAGTTCCTGGCGCCGGAGGACGACCCGCTCAAGGGCGCCGCGATCACGATGACCGGCATGGTGATGGGCACGCCGCTGTATATGCCGCCGGAGCAGGCCGCGGGCGGGGCGATCGATCTGCGCGTCGACGTCTACGCGGCGGGCTGCATCTTTTTCGAGATGCTCAGCGGGCGGCTGCCGTTCCTGGGCGACAACCAGATGGAGCTGCTGCGGGCGCACCTGCAGGCGCCTATCCCGCAGATCTCCGACGTGCTGCCGGAGGTCGCCGCCGTGCCCGAGCTGCAGGCGATCTTCGCCACCTCGATGGCGAAGAAGCCCGACGCGCGCTACCCGGCGGCGACGCAGATGCTCGCCGCGGTCGAGAACCTGCCGCCACGGCCGCTGCGCAAGCTCGGCGAGCTGGCGGCCAAGGCCGCGCAAGCGCCCGACGCGATTCCGATGGGTGGGCGGCCCACCGCGCCGACCGACCTGATCCCGCAGCCACCGGGGTCCGACAACAAATCCGTTCTGATCGGCGGCGCCGTCGCGCTGGTGATCCTGCTGGGCGCGGTCATGTGGTCGATGGCGAAGTAGCGACGCGCTCGCGGATCTCCGTTGACGCCCACGCATTGGGCGGCTGATCGCGGCGGCCGGCTTGTGTATGCTGTCGGCATGTCCGCCATGCCCACCCGAATCCTCGTGCTGTCGACCCTGCTGCTCGCATTGCTGCTGCCGCTCGGTGGCTGCGCGAAGGAGCAGACCATGCCGCCGGCGGCGTGGCGCTCGAAGCTGCGCGACGCGATCATGACCGAGGTCAGCACGCGCGACCTGCGCAACGAACACAGCCGCATGATGCAGCAGGCGGTCGACGAGGGCGCGCTCAAGGGCCTGAAGCAGCCCGAGGTGCAGGCCGCCCTCGGCAAGGCGCGCAACTGCTCCGTGCTCGACATCTGCAGCGACAACGGCTTCCAGGACGACGACTGGTACTACGAGCTCGGTCAGATGGGCGACGAGGACAAGGTCAAGCAGCTGCCGATCCTGATCATCGGCTTCGGTCACAAGGGCGAGGTCGTGCGCGTGTTTGCGTACACGACGCACTGAGCGATGGCCGACGCAGTGCGCCACTGGCTCATGAAGACCGAGCCTGGCACCTACGGCATCGACCGCATGGCAGCCGAGGGCCGCACGGGCTGGGACGGCGTGCGCAACGCGCGCGCGCGCAACCACATGCAGGAGATGTCGGTGGGGGACGCGGTGCTGTTCTACCACTCGAGCTGCAAGCCGCCGGGCGTGGCGGGCCTGTGCCGCGTGGTGGCCGAGGCGCACCCGGACCCGACGCAGTTCGACCGCGCCAGCCCGTACTTCGACAAGCGCGCGAGCGACAAGAACGTGCGATGGCACATGGTCGACGTGGAGTTCGTCGCGAAGTTCGACGCGCTGCTGAGCCTCGACGCGCTGAAGGCCGACGCGGCGCTCGACGGCTTGCTCGCGACCAAGCGCGGCATGCGGCTGTCGGTCCAGCCGGTCAGCCCGGAGCACTACGCTCGCGTCGTCGAGCTCGCGGGCGCGGCATGAGCAGCGCGGTGGGCATCTCGATCAACGATCGCTTCACGACGAGTCGTGGGGGTACGCGTGTCGCCTTCCGCGTCGAGGGCAGCGGCGCACCGGTCGTGCTCAGCAACGGGCTCACGACCACCACCAACTTCTGGGACTACCTGCGGCCGCGCCTGCTGTCGCAGCACCGCGTGCTGACGTGGGACCTACCCGGCCACGGCGCCTCGGGCCCGGCGCAGTGCGAGCAGGACGCGTGCATCGAGGGGCAGCCGGCGATCGTTGCGCAGCTGATGGACGAGCTCGAGATGGATGCCGCGGTGCAGGTGGGTTGGTCGACGGGCTGCCAGGTGGTGCTCGAGCTGTGTCGCGTGCGTCCGCACCGCGTCGCCGCGATGGTGCTGCTGCTCGGCGGGGCCGGTCGCGTGCTGGACACCGCTGCACTGCCGCTTCCCGGTGCACTGCTCGACGTCGTCGTGCGTCGCGTGCCGCGGCCGCTGTTCGCGCGCAGCGTCGACGTGATGTCGCGGCTCGCCAACGCACCGCTGGGCCACGTGTTGCCGCGGAGGCTGAACCTGATCGGTCCGGACACCGCGGCGGGTGACGCGCGCCGCATCACGACACACCTGCGCGCCATCGATGCGGCCACCGTGCAGACGATGATCGCCTCCGCCCAGGCGCACAGTGCGTGGGAGGCGCTCGGTGGCATCACGCAGCGGACGCTGATCGTCGCGGGCGACCTCGATCCGTTCGCGCCCAGCGAGCAGGTCGGGGTGAAGATGCACGAGGCGATGCAGGCGAGCACGCTGCTGAGGCTCCCGCGCGGCACGCACACGGCGCTGCTGGATCACGCCGCGGAGATCGGCGACGCGCTGGAGCGCTTCCTCGCGTCTCCCCCGACTCCCCCGACTTCCCCGACTCACTAGCGGTGCTAGGGGTAGCTGAAGCGCAACGCGGTGGCGCCCTTGCCCTCGGGCGTGTCGCCGACGAACTCCGGGTCGACGTCGAAGCTGGAATTGAAGCTGCCCTCGTAGGTCTCGACGGTTCGCACATCGGTGTTGTGGACCAGCGTGACGAAGAACGGGATGCTCACGGACGAGAGCGTCAGATCGCAGGCGCTGTACATGTAGACCGTCACCACGTAGTCGCCCGACGGCGCCCCGCCCTCGGGCCAGAAGACGTTCTCGTTGCCACGTCCGGGGTCATCCGCAAACCAGCACCCGGGGTAGCTGTCGAGGTCCAGCAGCCCGCCGCTGTCGGTGTTGTCCGGGTTGTTCCAGTACGTCACGCCCCTGCCGGCCGTGGACACGTGCAGATCGAGGTCGACCAGACGGTCCCAGTGCAGGTTGACCTGGATGTCTCCCGTCCCGACCTGGATCACGTAGAGATCGGTCGACAGGATCTTGCCAACCCTGGAGTCCTCCGGTGGGGAGACGCCGTCGCCGAGCGCTGCACTGAAGGTGAAGTCGCCCGTCGGTGCCCGGGGCAAGAACTTCAGCGGCAGGCGGATGGGGTTTTCGTCCGCGGGCTCGAACACGTAGTAGCCCATCGGATCGGACTCGGCCGCCGCGTAGCTGAACGTGTAGAACAGCTTGTGCCCCTGCAGTGAGTCGCCGCCCTCCCAGTGGATGAGCAGCTCCGACTCGATGCCGGTGACGACCGCGCCCCTGCTCTCCACCCGCGTGACGACCAGGGGGCCGTCGCCATCCTCATCGAGCGCGCAGGGATAGAAGTTCGCGTCGGAGAAGAGCGCGCTGTCGGAGAAGAAGACCGACGGCACATCGCCCTCGACACAGTTCCGATCGCGAGGCGCCAACATGACCGACTCGGCCTCGGGCTCCGCGCAGGCGGCGGCGCATAGCACCAGGGCGAGCGGCACCACGCACGCTGCGAGCGGCACGCTCCGCCGCGCGCTCTTCGACCCAATCTCGAACATTGGATACGTCACCACGTCCCCCCTCACTGCGCGCCATCGTCGGCCGGACCCCTGCCAATTGCGGTATCGGAGCGGGCGCCGTCGGCGCAACCGCCGGTGGCTGTCCTGCGCACCCTACGTACGCCCCTCCCTGGGCGGCCGCGATGTGCTGCCAGGTAGGTTCTTCAGGTCGCAGCCGCGCGCAAAACCCGCTATAGCGATCGCCCGCACGCCGCGTGCGGCCCGCTGAGGAGAGCGCCCATGACCGACTTTCATTTTGAAGAGCTTATGCCGCTCGGCGAGGACACCACCGAGTACCGCCTGCTGACGAAGGACCACGTCTCGAGCTTCGAGGCCGATGGCAAGACGTTCATCAAGGTGGCGCCCGAGGGGCTGTCGCTGCTGGCCGCCGAGGCGATGCGCGACATCGCCCACTACCTGCGCACGAGTCACCTGCAGCAGCTCGCGAGCATCCTCGACGACCCGGAGGCATCAGCCAACGACCGCTACGTCGCCCTCGACCTGCTCAAGAACGCCAACATCGCAGCGGGTGGCGTGCTGCCGATGTGCCAGGACACGGGCACCGCGATCGTGATGGGCAAGCGCGGACAGCACGTGCTCACCGACGGCGCGGACGAGGCGGCGTTGTCGCGCGGCATCTTCGACACCTACCAGAGCAGCAACCTGCGCTACTCGCAGCTCGCGCCGCAGGACATGTACACGGAGCTCAACACCAAGACGAACCTGCCGGCGCAGATCGAGCTCGGTGCCATCGACGGCGGCGCGTACAAGTTCATGTTCATGGCCAAGGGCGGCGGCTCCGCCAACAAGAGCTACCTCTTCCAGGAGACCAAGGCGCTGCTGAACGAGAAGACCCTCATGGGGTTCATCGAGGAGAAGATGCGCTCGCTCGGCACCGCGGCTTGCCCTCCGTACCACCTGGGCGTGGTCGTCGGCGGCCCCTCCGCGGAGTACTCGCTCAAGGCTGCGAAGCTCGCGACCACGCGCTACCTCGACAAGCTGCCCACGAAGGGCAACGCACACGGCCGGGGTTTCCGCGACCTCGAGGTCGAGCAGCAGGTGCTCGAGCTGTCGCGGCAGATCGGCATCGGTGCGCAGTTCGGCGGCAAGTACTTCTGTCACGACGTGCGCGTCATTCGTCTGCCGCGCCACGGTGCGAGCTGCCCCGTCGCGATCGCGGTGTCGTGCAGCGCGGACCGCCAGGCGCTGGGGAAGATCACCGCCGACGGCATCTTCCTCGAGCAGCTCGAGCGGGACCCGGCGCGCTTCCTTCCGGAGACGGAGGACACGCAGCTCGGCGACGACGTCGTGAAGGTCGACCTCAACCGGCCGATGGATGCGATCCGCGCGCAGCTATCGGAGTGCGCGGTCAAGACGCGGCTGTCGCTCACCGGCCCGCTGGTGGTCGCGCGCGACATCGCGCACGCGAAGATCCGCGAGCGGCTCGAGTCCGGCGGCGGCATGCCGCAGTACCTCAAGGACCACGCGGTGTATTACGCGGGGCCCGCGAAGAAGCCCGACGGCATGGCGTCGGGCAGCTTCGGGCCGACCACCGCGGGGCGCATGGACTCCTACGTCGATCAGTTCCAGGCGGCGGGCGGCTCGATGGTCATGCTCGCCAAGGGCAACCGCAGCCAGCAGGTCACCGACGCGTGCGACAAGCACGGCGGCTTCTACCTCGGCTCCATCGGCGGGCCGGCGGCGCGGCTGGCCCAGGACTGCATCAAGAAGGTCGAGGTGCTCGAGTACCCGGAGCTGGGCATGGAGGCGGTCCAGAAGATCGAGGTGGAGGATTTCCCCGCTTTCATCGTCGTCGACGACAAGGGCAACGACTTCTTCTCCGAGCTCATGCGGCCGGGGAAGCTCAAGGTCCGCAAGTAGGCGGCCCGGCTGACGTGGCGCGGCCGAGGCGCGGGCACGCGGCGCTCGCATCCCCCTGGCGTCTTGGCTAGGCTCTCCCTGTGTCCCGCAAGTACAGCCGAGAGGAGGCCGAGGAGATCCTCCGCCGCGCCCTCGAGGGTGAGGCGAACAAGCCCGCTGACGACGCGATCGGGCACTCGGACCTGCGCGCCGCGGCCGAGGAGGTCGGCATCTCCGAGGAGGCGCTCGAGCAGGCGGCGGCGCAGATCTCCATCGAGCAGAAGAAGCTCGCGCTGCACGACAAGGTGCTGCTCAAACGCCAGCGCGATTTCCGCGGCACGGCGCTGACCTTCGCGGTGGTCGGCGCGGCGGTGGTCGGCTTGGGCCTGCTGCGCGGCACCGGCATCCCCGTCCCGTGGGTCGGCGTCGCGGCGCTGGTGTGGCTCGTGCTACGCGCCAAGCGCGCGTACCTGCCGGCGGAAGACGATCTCGAGCGCGCCGCACTGAAGGAGGGCGAGCGCGAGACGCGTCGCACGCGCCGAACGCGCGCACGCGAGAAGCGCGAGGCCAACGAGCACGAGCGACGGCTGCAGAAGACACGCACCAAGGAGCAGTTCGAGCGCGTCGTCACCAACGGCGTCGATGCGCTGCTGTCGGCGGCGGCCGACAAGCTCGAGGAGATGAGCGAGCAGGACCGCAAGAGCCGCCCGCCCCGCAGGGCGCCCCAGGTGCGCGTCGACCCCAGCCCGACGGTGCCCGAGCCCGGCATCACCGACGCCCGGTCGGACGCGCGTCGCAAGTCGGGCAAGGGCCGGATTTGATCGGGCCTGCTCCGGCCGCGCGTCGCGCGGCACTGCCGTGCGTGTTCTCGTTGTGCGTGTGCCTATCGTACGCGTGCGATCTCGGAATCCAGTCCGGCTCCGGGCGCGTGGAGACCGACGAGGCGAACATGCTCGGTGACAGGGCTGCCGCGGCTGTGCCCGCGTCGCTTGCGCCGCTGCCGCCATTGCCACCGGACGCCACCGGGCTGCTCGGCATGGATCCCGAGCACCTGCTGGAGCGCGCGCGGTCGGCCGGCCACAAGGCACTGCTGGTGAACTTCTGGGCGAGCTTCTGCGGCTCGTGCAAGGACGAGATCCCGCTGCTGCTGGAGATGCAGCGTGCGTTTTCGCCGCGCGGCATCGAGCTGCTGATGATCACCGCCGACGAGCCCGCCGACCGGCCCAAGGCGCTCGCACTGCTCGAGCAGCTTGGCGTGACCGGCGAGAGCCACTACGTGCACGGCGGCGTCGGGCGCTTCAAGCGCGACATCGAGCCGCGCTGGCGTGGCGCCCTGCCGGCGACGGTGCTGATCGACCCCGACGGCAAGGTGCGGCACTTCTGGAACGGCCCCGTCATCGACGGGGAGCTGCGCCCGGTGCTCGAGGGCTTCCTCGCGGGCCGGATGATCGATGGCGTCACCAACGTGGCCGGTTCGGCAAATTCGCCCTGAGGCCGCCCTTCGTTCACTGAACTTATGTTCTGTTCAGCACCGGGATCTCCCCCGGTTCTGTGGGAATTGATCAGGATCGCGGCTGCGACCGGGTGCCACATAAGAGTTGCCGGTCCTGGGTGCGGACCGGGCAATGGAGGTGGCGATGAGGACTCAGGTGGCACGGATACTCTGGCTGGCAGCGCTTGGTGTGGCGCTCTCGGCATGTGACGCGGGTGACGAGGGCGAGGCGCCCGAGGAGGCGGTCGAGGAGCAGGTCGAGGAGACCCCGACCCACGACGCGCAGGGCCGCCCGTATTGCGGCGATGGCGTCGAAGGCGCGTGCGTCGACGAGTGGGGCGCCCACCTGTGTGGCATCGACACGGGCTGGCCCGGGGACGAGCTGGCGCTGTGCGAGCGCGACGAGGGCGACGGCTTCATCATGCACTACGGTCCCAAGGACTACGACGACCCCGAGGAGATCGCGAAGTACACCCTCGAGGCCGGCGGCGAGGACGAGAACTGCGTCTACATCCAGACGCCGAACACCGAGGACATCTACGTCGACCAGTTCCACGGTCGCATGCGCCCGGGCAGTCATCACCTGATCGTCACGATCGTGGACGACGCGGGCCCGGACCTGGTGCTCAACGAGCCCATCCCCTGCAACCAGGCCGATGCGGTCGGGCTGCGCTGGCTGCTCGGCTCGCAGGATCCGAAGATCGACGTCGCCGCCGGCGGCGGTGGCAGCAAGCTGGCCGCGGCGGTCGAGGGCGACCCCGACTTCGGCGCCGCGACGATGATCCCCGCCAACGCGATCCTCCGCATCGACATGCACTACCTCAACTCGTCGGACCGGGAAATTCTTCGCGAGTCGTGGATCTCGGTCAACGAGGTGCCAAAGGAGGACGTCGAGGTCCAGATCGACATGATCACCTGGTACCAGGGCGCGATCAGCGTGCCGCCGCAGAGCACGGGCGTGGAGACGGGCATCGCCCGTTGCCGCGTGCCCAGCGATCGCTACCTCGGGCTGGTCACGGGCCACTTCCACGAAAACGGCACGCGCTTCACGGTGTGGCACGAGCCGCAGGGCGGCGATCAGGTGAAGATCTACGAGACCTTCGACTGGGAAGACCCCGGCAACGCGGCGTACGCAGACCGCTACGAGAACCCGCAGATGGGTGACCCCGCCAGCGACTGGGGCGCGGAGAGTGGCTACATCCACGTGAAGGCGGGCGACGTCGTGAGCTTCCAGTGCGAGTTCGATAACCCCACCGACACGACGGTCAACCTCGGCGATACCGGCAGCGACCAGATGTGCAACGTCTTCGGGTTCTACTACCCGAGCGACGGCGACGTGTGGAACTGCGCATGCGTCGGCGCGCTGTGCCTCTGACGCGATAAGACTTAAGCGTTCCTCAATCCAGGCCGGGCGACCTCCCCAGGGTCGCCCGGTTTCTTTATTTAGTGACAAAGGGGGCTTTGCCCCCTTCGCGGACTGGAGTGCGTTCGCACTCCAGCCGCTACAACCCCCAAGGGGACGCACGCGCGTCCCCTCTCTTGGTGTGTCCACCGGACACTCCAAGATTCACCCCAGCGGGTCGCGCCGGGGGCGCTCCGGTGCTGAGCTGACAGCGTGCCGAGATTCACCGGTGGGTCGCACGGGCGGCGTTTCCGCGCTAGAACGCGCCGCATGGCGCCACGGATCTACATCGATGGCCACGCGGGCACGATCGGTCTGCGCATTCGCGAGCTGCTCGCGGGGCGTGAGGATCTGGAGATCCTCGAGATCGAGCAGGCCGCGCGCAAGGACGCCTCGGCGCGCAAGGCGATGCTGGATGCCGCCGACGTCGCGATTCTGTGTTTGCCGGATGACGCCGCCCGCGAGGCGGTCGCGCTGGCCGACAACCCGAAGCTGCGCTTCATCGATGGCAGCACCGCGCACCGCGTGGCCGACGGCTGGGTCTACGGCCTGCCCGAGCTTTCCGACGACCAGCCGGCGGCGATCGCGGCCGCCGATCGCGTCAGCAATCCGGGCTGCTACCCCACGGCCGTCATCCTGCTGCTGCGCCCCCTGATCGACGCCGGGCTGCTGTCCAAGGACGCACCGGTGTCGGTCCACGCCCTGTCCGGCTACAGCGGCGGCGGCCGGCCGCTGATCGAGCGCTGGGAGGATGCCGCGCTCGGGCTCGCGCAGCTGCCCCACGAGGCGACCTACGCGACCGATAGACAGCACAAACACATCCCGGAGATGCAGCGCTTCAGTGGCCTGTCGTCGCCGCCGCAGTTCGTGCCCGCCGTCGGTCCCTTCCGGTGTGGGATGCGGGTGCAGGTCCCCCTACATCGATCGGTCCTCGACGGCGTGGACGCGGCCGCGTTGCATGGTGCGCTGAGCGCCCGCTACGACGGCAGCCGCTTCATCCGCACGCTGCCGCTCGGCGGCGAGGCGGACGGCGACGAGTGGCGCTTCGACCCCCAGGTCTGCAACGGCACAAATCGGGTGGAATTGCGCGTGCTTGAGAGTCCGGACGGCCACGTCGTGCTGATGGCCGTGCTCGACAACCTGGGCAAGGGCGCCTCGGGCGCGGCGGTCCAGAGCCTCAACTTGATGCTCGGCATCCCGCAGGACCGCGGGCTGGCGGGTTAGGCCAAACCCGCCCGGATTTCACCGGTCTTTGGCCGCTGCGGCACCTTGGGGGCCTCAGCATCCATGCTAGGTTGGGCCCGTGCGTTGTGAATCGTTGGGATGGGTGTCCCAGCTGGTAGCGGTTGCGTTGCTGTTGCTCGGCTGTGGTGAAGACGCCTCGCGGGTGTGCGTGGCCGGCGAGGTGGAGCTGTGCACGTGCCTCGACGGCTCGCTGGGCAGCCAGGCATGCGACAGCAGTGGCGGATTCGGGGCGTGTCAGTGCGGCTCGGCCGGCGCGTCGTGCTTCCCCGGCGAGGTCATGAACTGCGCCTGCCCCGACGGCACGCCGAGCACCCAGAGCTGCGGGCCGGGCAACCAGTACACCGTCTGCATGTGCCAGGCCCAGGGCGGCACGGGGGCGGTTGGCGGCGGAACGGGTGCGGTCGGCGGCGACGGCTCCGGCGGCATGATGCTCACGGCGGGCGATCCCGGTGTGGCCATCCCCAACCCCCAGGACGAGGCGGCCTTCGTGTGGGACGACTCTCAGCTGCAGACCTACGAGCTGCAGATCGCGCAGCAGGACCTCGACTTCCTCGACTCCGCACCGGCCGACGAGATCTACGTGCCCGGTACGCTCATCTACGGCCAGGAGAGCTACCCGGTTGGCGTGCGCTACAAGGGCAGCGTGGGCGGCTACGTCGGCTGCGTGAGCGGCGGCGGCGGCCTCAATCCGGCGAGCACCAGCGGTCGCAAGACCTGCCCCAAGCTGTCGATGAAGGTCAGCTTCAACTGGACCAACAACGGCACGTTGCCCGACGGTGGGCGCTTCCACGGTCTCAAGAAGCTGCAGTTCCACTCGATGAACTCCGACGCGTCGATGATGCGTGACCGCCTGGGCTACGCCCTGTTCCGCGAGATGGGCATCGCGAGTCCCCGCGCCGTGCATGCGAGGCTCATCATCAACGGCCAGTACGAGGGCCTGTTCATCAACGTGGAGCAGATCGACAGCCGCTTCACGCGCGCGCACTTCACCGACGGCGGTGACGGCAACCTCTACAAGGAGGTCTGGCCGAAGTGGACCAACCCCGGCGACTACATGCTGGGGCTGCGCACCAACGAGACCGACCCGGGGCTGAGCTTCGACAAGGTCGTCCGCTTCGCGCAGGGGATCGGAGCGACCACCGGCCAGCAGCAGGCGCTCGACGTGGCTCGGCAGTGGATGGACATGAACTACGTCTACAAGTTCATCGCGGTCGACCGGGCGATCGTCCACGACGACGGGATGTTCCACTGGTACTGCCAGGGTGGGTTGATCAGCCTCTCCACCGGCAACAACCCGGGCCCCTGCTCCAATCACAACTACTACGTGTATGAGAGCCAGACCGCCGACTATTTGTGGCTGGTGCCGTGGGATCTCGACCTGAGCTTCGGGGGCGAGAGCCAGATCACCCCGATCACCGAGGCCTGGAACGACACCAACGTCTCCTGCTCCACCAGTGGCGGTGGCGCCTCCATCACCCCGCAGATGGCCCCCGGCTGCGACAAGCTGACCGCGGGCTGGGCCTTCGACAACGCCGCCTACCAGGCCGCGATCCGCGAGCTGCTCGCGGGGCCGTTTGCCCAGGGCAACGTCGACGGCAAGCTCGACGCGTGGAGCGCGCAGATCAGCAACGCCGTGGGCGAGCAGGCGCAGAACCTCGGTGGCGGCCAGGACATCCCCAGCGTCAACAACTGGCAGAGCGCGGTGAGCTCGCTGCGGCAATACGTGAACAGCCGGCGCAACGCGATGCAGTCGCTCGCGAACTAGGGCCCGCTCGAAATCGTCCGCGATCTCCGCCGTTTGAGCGTAGCTCAGGGCGTCGTCGAGCGGATGCCGTCGCCGTGCGTGAATCGCGGTGCCGCGCCGCGCGCGAAACCGACTGGATTCGCCGAAACCCGAAATATGTTAGCGTCGCGGCCGTCTATATTGGTGGAGGTTTGCGCATGAGCGGTCTTATGAACGGGGTACGGGGTTGGGTGGCGCTGCCGCTGCTGGCGATGATGCTGGGCACGCTGCCGGCGACGGGCGGTGCCGAAGACAAGGCGAAGACGCTCAAGTTCGCGACGATCATCCCGCGCTCTCCGCGCATGGCGCTCGAGCTCAAGAAGCGCAACAAGGACCTGGCGGAGCGCACCGGCGGTCTGGCCAAGATCCGCGTCTACTGGGGCGGCGCCGCGGGCGACGAGAAGAACGTGCTTCGCAAGATGCGCGCGCGCCAGATCGACGGCACCGGGCTTGGCCTGGAGATCCTCAGCAACTTCGTCCGCGAGGCGCTCGTGCTCGCCTCGCCGGCGCTCTACGTGAACTACAAGCAGATCGACGCCGTCCGCGGTGCGCTCGTGCCGGAGTTCAACGAGGAGGCCTACCGCAACGGGTTCAAGTGCCTCGTCTGGGGTGACGTCGGGCGGCTGCGGCTCTTCTCGAAGCACAAGATTCAGACGATCGCCGACTTCAGGAAGGTTCGCCCCTGGCTCTATCCCGAGAGCGAGATGCTCAAGGTCTTCTACAAGATCATCGGCGCCACCGGCGTGCCGCTGGGCCTCAACGAGGTCTACGGCGGCATGCAGACGAACATGATCGACACCTTCTGGGGCAGCTCGGTGCTGGCCGGTGCGCTGCAGTGGCACCGCACCGCCAAGTACGTCTCGCCGCCGCTCGGCTTCATCCAGGGCGCGCTCATCTACAAGCGTGAGAGCTGGGACGGGCTGGCGCCGATCGTGCGCGAGGTCATGCTCGACATGGTCAAGAAGGAGGCCCGCAAGGGGCAGCGCGACATCCGCAAGCAGGACGTCCAGGCGCACCGCAAGCTGCTCAAGCGCGGCTACACGGAGGTCGAGGCGACCAACCCGCAGGAGTGGTGGGACGTGGGCCACAAGCTGCGCAAGAAGATGACGGGCCGCATCTACACGCAGGCGCTCGTCGACCGGGCGGAGAAGATCGCCATGAAGTACGCGACCGAGGAGCAGCTCGAGCAGTTCGAGTACATGCGCAAGAAGGCGGGCAAGTAGCGGAAGCCGGCCGACCTGGCCGACCTGGCCGACCTGGCTGACCTGGCTGACCGAGCGCAAGAGCCATCCCGGGCGACCCCGGGGTGGCTCTTTAGCGTCTGGACGGGGTCAGCTGCCGGTCGAGCAGGTCGCGCAGGTAGTCGCCCGAGAGGTTGAAGCCCAGCACGGTGGCGGCGATCGTGCTGCCCGCGATCAGCGCGACGTGGGGGAAGCGCAGCAGCACCGCGCTGCCCTGGTCGAGCAGTGCGCCCCACGAGACGCCCGTGCCGGGGCCGAGGCCGAGAAACGACAGCGTCGACTCGGCCAGCACCGTCATGCCGAGTGCACCGGTGGCCTGGATGACGAGCGGGCCCGCGAGGTTCGGCAGCACGTGGCGGGCGAGCACGCGGGCCTCGGACGCGCCGAGCGCGCGCGCCGCGGTGACGTAGTCCATCTCGCGTAGCAGCAGCGTCTGTGCCCGCGTGATGCGCGCGAACAGCACCCAGCCGCTCACCGACAGTGCGGCGATCAGGTGCACCAGACCGGGCCGCGCGACCAGCGCCAGCATGGCGATGTTCAGGATGATGGCGGGGAACGCCTGGACGAGGTCGGCGATGCCGGTGATCACATGGTCGGCGGTGCCGCCGCGATAGCCCGCGACCAGACCGAGCGTCGCGCCCACCAGCACCGAGATGCCCACGGCGGATAGCGACACCACCAGCGCGAGGCGCGCGCCGTGCAGCAGTACACTCAGCAGGTCGACGCCGTTGTCGCCGGTGCCGAGCAGGTGTCCCGGGCCCGGCAGCTCAAAGGCGCGGTTCAGGTCGATCGCATCGGGCGGATAGGGTGCGAGCCAGGGGCCCACGACCGCCACCACGGTGAACAGGCCCACCACGAGCGGGCCGATGGCGAGGCGCCGCATCACGACAGCCTCACCCGCGGGTCGACCACGCCGTAGAGCAGGTCGACGACGAGGTTGACCGTCACGTAGGTCAGCGCGATCACCAGTACGCAGCCCTGCACGACCGGGATGTCGCGGTCGAAGAAAGCGTCGAGGAAGAGCGTGCCGATGCCCGGTCGCTCGAAGATCTTCTCTGCGATCACCGTGCCTGACAGCAGCGCGCCCAGCTGGGCGGCGGCCACGGTCATCACGGGCAGCGCCGCGTTGCGCAGCGCATGCTTGAACAGCACCACCTGGCGCGACAGGCCGCGCGCGTGGGCGGCGCGTATGTACTGCTCGGAGAGCACCTCGAGCAGCGCCGCGCGCGTCTGGCGCGTGAGGATCGCCATCAGTGCGGTGCCGATGGTGAAGGCGGGGAGAATGAGCGCGGCGGGGTTGCCCGGGTCGTCACCCGGCAGCGGCAACCAGCGCAGCTGCACGCCAAAGAGCAGCACAAGCAGCGGCCCCAGCCAGATGTTCGGGATCGCGATGCCGAGCATCGCGACCGTCGTCGCCGCGCGGTCGTAGCCGGTGCCACGGCGCGTGGCCGCAAGCGCGCCAAGCGGCAGCGACAGGAGCAGCGCGAGCACGAGCGACGTCAGCGCCAGCCATGCCGTGTACGGAAGCACCTCGCCGATCATCGCGGAGACCGTGCGCGTGCGACTGCGGAACGACAGCCCCAGCGTTCCACCCGCCACGTCGCCCATGAAGTTCGCGTACTGCTCGGGCAGCGGCCGATCGAGCCGCAGCGTGGTGCGCAGCGCCGCGCGGTCCTCGGGCGCCGCCTGGTCGCCGAGGATGGCGTCGATCGGATCGCCGGGGATGATGTGGACCAGCAGGAAGACGACCGTGATCACCCCCCACACCGTCAGCACCGCGCGTAGCAGTCGGACGGCGAGGTACTGGGCGAAGCCTGCGCCCATCGCCTACTCGCTGCCGGCGTCGTCTTGCAAGTAGGAGAGGCCGGCGTCGTCGTCCGGCGTGTAGATGCCCGCGTCTGGCAGCTCGGACATCATCCCGGGTGATAGCTGCTGCGCGCAGAACTTCTTGTTGCCGTCGAGGACGATGGCGTCCTGGCTGTCGCCGGCGCCGAACGTGTCGCTGCTCAGGCAGCTGTAGCCGCTGCGGCAGTCATCGCGCGCGCTGCACTTGAACATGCAGTAGCTAACCGCGAGGCGCGGCTCCTGCGGGCGGAACTTCACGCACACCGCCTCCTCGGGGCAGGTGCCCTTCTCGCAGCCGCGGATCGTGCAGTAGCCGCCGCGCTGCGTGCGGTCGCACTCGCGGGTGCCCTGCGCGGAGCAGTCGAGGGCGGTCTCGCAGTCGTCGCCGATCTCGTCGGCGCAGCCCACCGACAGCGTGGACAGCAGGAGGGCGGCGACCGACAGCGCGCGGTGGGGACTGCACATGTGCATGGCGGCGGGAGCATAGACAATCGCCGCTGGCCGTGCCAGCACCGTCTTACATGCTCGTCCGCGCCGTGATCGTCGCGCTTTTTGCCCTCTCGGTGCTGCCGTCGGCCGCGGCTGCGCAGGGCGGCGGTGAGGACGCTGCCACAGGGGCCGCCCGGTTGCCCGGGCTCGACGCGCAGCTGCTGTCGGCGGTGCGCGCGGGCGATGGGGACGCCGCACTGCGTCGCATGGGGGCGCCGTCCGACGCCGCGCCTGCGCTGAGCTACCTGCGGGCACGGCTGCAACAGCGCGCGGGCCACTATCGGGCCGCGGCCCGGACGCTCTCCCAGCTGCTGGGGGGCGCCGGCGCGAAGCCCGGTCTGGGCGGTCTGGGCGGTCTGGGCGGTCTGGGCGGTCCGCGCGGTCTTCCGGGCGAGGTGCTGGCGGATGCCCGCGCGCGCCACGCGCGGCTGCTGGCGAGGGTGGGCAAGCCCGAGCGCGCGCTGTCGGCCGCCGCGGCGCTGCCCCAGGACGGTGCCACGCTCGCGCTACGTGCCGAGTGCAGCCTCTCGCTCGGCCGACACGCGGCTGCGGTCACGCTGTTCGAGCGCGCCCTGTCCGACCCGGCCCGGCAGGATGTCAGCGCGCTGCTGTACGGACTGTCGGCTGCACACAGCGGAGCCGGTCAGTCCGAGCCCGCGCGCAGCGCGCTACGCCGCCTGCTGCTGGAGCACCCGCTGTCGCCCCTCGTGGATGCCGCGGCCGCGCGCCTGTCCGAGCTGGGCGCCGAGCTGTCGCCGAGCGTCACCGAGCGCCTCGACCGTGCGAAGCGGCTGCTGTCCGGCTTCGCGCCGGAGCGCGCGCTGTCGAGTCTGGAGGCGCCCCTCGGAAAGCTCGAGCGCACGCAGCGCGCACGCATGCTGCACCTGCGCGGGATGGCGATGTTCAAGCTGCGCACGCGCTACGCCGAGGCGGCGCGGGTGCTGGCGGCCGCGGCCAAGCTTGGCGGTGACCATGCGGCGTCCGACGCGTTCCATGCAGCGCGCGCGCTGTCGCGTGCGAATCGCGACCGCGCCGCGGTGCGCGGCTACCGGCGCTTCGCCAAGCGATACCCCGACACTCGGCTCGCCCACCGCGCCCTCTACCTCGCGGGCTGGCTGTCGCTGCGCCACGGCATCGCCGGCGGCACGCGCGGTCTCGAGGCGTTCATCGACGGGCCCGGTGGGCGTACGCTGCCGGGCCTCTCGCGCGCCGCCGCGTTCCACCTCGCGATGCACGCCTTCGATCGCAAGCGCTACTCGGATGCGCGCGGACGCTTCGATCGCTACCAGCGCATCGCCGTCACCGCGATGGACCGGGCGCGCGGGCTCTACTGGGCCGGACGCAGCGCGCAGCTCGCGAACAACGCGGCCGCGGCGGTCTCGCACTACCGCGCCGCCCAGGCGATCGATCCGCTGCACTACTATGCGCTGCAGGCGCAGGCGCGCCTCGCCCAGCTCGGCAAGGCCACCGCCGCGCCCTTCGAGCCGGTGCCGAAGCTGCCGCCGCCCGCGATCGCGGTGGACGTCGAGACGTTCGTGCGCGACGGCCGCTTTCCCGTGTCGGCACGCTTCTACGCCGCGCTCGGGCTCGATCGCGATGCGGCGGACGTCCTGCACGCGCGTCGCGCCAAGCTGATCGCAGACCCGGCGGTCGGTGCGCCGTCGCTCGCCCGCGCCTACGTCGCGCTCGCTGCCCACGGCCGCTCGTTCCGCGTAGTCAGCCGCAACGCCTCGGAGTCGTTGCAGCGTGCGCCCGCCGGCGATGATCTGTGGGCGTGGCAGGCCTCGTACCCGCGGCCCTACGCCGACGAGGTCGCAGCGCTCGCGGGTGCGGCCGGGCTGTCGCCGGAGCACGTCTACGCGATCATGCGCAAGGAGAGCGCCTTCGATCCGACGGTCGCCTCGAGCGCAGACGCGCTGGGGCTGCTGCAGCTGCTGCCGAAGACCGGCGCGCGGCTCGCCGCCGAGCTCGGCATGCCCTTCGTGCGCGAGGCGCTCCTCGACCCCGCCACCAACCTCCGGCTCGGCATCCGTCACGTCGCCGAGCTGTGGCATCGCTTCGACGGTCATCCGGTGCTGGCGATCGCCGCGTTCAACGCCGGTGGCCACCGCGTGCACGCGTGGCAACAGCGCGCGACGCGGCGTGCGCGCGGTCGGCCAATCGGGGTCGATCGCTTCGTCGAGTCCATCCCGATCGACCAGACGCGCAACTACGTCCGGCGCGTGCTGACGTATTGGGCGCACTACCGCTACCTGGCGGCGCCGGCTGCCGGTTTCCCCGAGGCGTTGCCCGCGTCCGTGCCGGCCACCTCACCCTGAGCGGGCCCGCTCACTGCGACAGCTGGTTGCGCCGTCGGTAGACCGCCGCGTTGTCCTCGATCTGCGCGAGGTCCCGCGACGCGCGGTCGCGTTCGGCGATGTACTCGTCGGTGCGCCACACCAGCCCGTACCAGCCGCCATCGACTGAATACATGTCCAGACGTGTTCCCCGGACGGTGGTGACGACCGTTACGTTGCCGCGCTTCTCGGTGCGCTCCGGCGCCCCCAATTTACCGGCGAAATCCGCCAGGCACGGGCTGTCGCAACGCAGGGCGAAGAGCTCCGCGGCCGTCGCAGCCGGGGGACCCAGTCGCGCGAGTGCCGCGCCGACCTCTCCCTTCGGGTAGTCGCGCTGGATCACCGTCCTGGCCTTGCTTCGGGCGTCGACGATGCCCGCGAGCGCGTGCCGGGTTCGCACGTCGATCAGCAGGTACAGGGCCGGCGCGTCGTCGTGTTCCACGGCCACCGCGGCCGCCTCGATCGCCCCTTCGATCGTGCGCGGATCGGGGTCCCAGCAGCCCGACCCCAGGCCGATGCATGCGAGGCTGGTAAGTAGACGCGCCTCCAGGCTATACTTGCTTGAATACACCGTTGTTTCCCGGGCGGCGGCCGCTGAGGCGCCGCCACCGAAGGTACCTCCTACATACCTTTCGCGACCTCCGTGGCAAGATTGCGTACCAAATCGGCAGGGCTCACCGACGTCGGACTCCAACGGGAGCACAACGAAGACACGTTCAGGTGTCTGCCGGAGTATGGGCTGTATCTCGTGGCCGACGGCATGGGCGGTCACCAGAGTGGTGAGGTCGCCAGCGAGATGGCCGCCGAGGGGATGCGCGCCTTCTTCGAGGCCACCGAGAAGGACGACGCCACCTGGCCGTTCCCGATCGATCCGAACCTGAGCCTGCCGGAGAATCGACTGTCGGCCGCCATCAAGATGGCGAACAAGCAGATCTTCGATCGCTCCAGCACCGACGACTCGACGCAGGGCATGGGGACGACGATCGTCGGCATCCTGATCACGCCCGACAAGGGTGTGGTTCATGTAGCCCACGTTGGGGATAGCCGTGCCTACCGCGTGCGCGATGGCGAGATCGAGCAGCTCACGCGCGACCACTCGCTGGTCAACGACTACCTGATGATGATGCCGGACATGCCCAAGGAGGCGATGGACGTGCTTCCGAAGAACGTCATCACGCGCGCGCTCGGCATGCAGGACTCGGTGGTCGTCGACCTGGCGACGGAGACCGCGCTGCCCGGCGACGCGCTGCTGCTGTGCTCCGATGGGCTGTCGGGGCAGGTCACCGACGAGCGCATCAGTGAAGTCGTGCGCGACACCGATGGCGACCTCGAGGAAGCCGCGGCGATCCTAGTGCGCGAGTCCAACGACGCTGGCGGCGACGACAACGTCACGGTGGTGATCGTGAGCCTTGCCGGCGGTGACACCGGTGACACCGGGGGCGACACCGAGATCGCCCATGGCGACACCGAGGCGCCCGAGCCCGAGTCGAACGACTCGAGCGACGCTGACGTCGACACCGACGCCTGAGCGGCGGCTCGCTCTGCCCGACCATCCGGGCTACGTTCCACATCATCGAATCACCGCTGTCCATGCCCGACGGGAGTCCGCGTTGCGCTTCACGATCCGACACATCATCGAGACGGACGTCGATACGTTCTGGGAGCTCTTCTTCGCCGAGGACTACAACGAGGCGATGTTCAGGGGCGCGCTGAAGTTCCATAACTACGAGGTCGTCTCGCTCACGCGCGATGACGACGGCTCGGTCAAGCGCCGCACCGACAACGCACCGCCGCTCGAGCTGCCGCCGGCGCTCAAGCGAGTGGTCGGCGACCTGTCTTCGTACATCGAGGACGGCCGCTTCGAAGGCAAGAGCAAGCGCTGGACGGCGGACGTCACGCCCTCGACGATGGCGGACAAGATCCGCACGCACGTCGAGCTGCGCGTCGAGCCGCGCGGTGACAAGCGCTGCGAGCGCATCGCCGACATCGATGTGACGGTGAAGATCTTCGGCGTGGGCAAGGTGATGGAGCGGTTCATCGAGCAGCAGACGCGCGACGCCTACGATGACTCGGCCGGGTTCACGAACACGTGGATCGCCGACAAGGGGCTGTAGGCTATGCATCTCGTCGTCATCATGGACCCGGTCGACGGCGTGCTCGTCGACGAGGACACGTCGTTCGCGCTGATGCTGGAGGCGGAGTCCCGCGGCCACCGCGTCGACCACTGCCTGCCGACCGATCTCTACATCCAGGACGGCAAGCTCCACGCGCGCACGCGCATGGCCCACATGCAACGCGATGCGTCGCCGCCCATCATGCTTGGCGATGCGCACGACCTCAGCCTGCATGGCGTCGACGCCGTGCTCGTGCGGCAGGACCCGCCCTTCGATGAGAACTACCTGTGGTGCACGCTGATGCTCGACCGGCTGCAGGGCGACACGCTCGTGGTCAACCGTCCCTCGGGGCTGCGGCACGCCAATGAGAAGCTCTACACGTGCAACTTCCCCGAGCTGATGCCGACGACGATCGTCGCCAGTGAGAAGCCGCGCATCAAGGCGTTCGTCGACCGCGTCGGTGGGCGTGCGGTGATCAAGCCGCTGTCGGGGGCGGGCGGCGAGGGCGTGATGGCGCTCGTGGCCGGTGACATGAACATCAACGCGATCATCGAAGCGACTACGCACAATGGGCGCCAGGTCGCGATGGTGCAGGAGTTTCTACCGGCGGTGACCGAGGGCGACAAGCGTGTGCTGCTGCTGGACGGCGAGCCGCTCGGCGCGATCCTGCGCGTGCCCCAGGGCGGCGACGTGCGCAGCAACATCCACGTGGGTGGCCGTGTCGCCAAGGCGGAGATCACCGACGCGGACCGCCACATCATCGAGACCGTCGGGCAGCGCCTGCGCGATGACGGCCTGTACTTCGTCGGCCTCGACATCATCGGCGGCAAGCTCACCGAGGTGAACGTGACGAGCCCCACGGGCATCCAGCAGATGACCGTCCTCGACGGCGTGAACTACAGCGCCAAGGTCATCCAGTGGCTCGCCGCACGCGCCTAGGCGGCGCGCCTGGCCGTATCATCAAAGCTATTCCGCGGCTGGCGGCGGCGGTGCGGAGAGCACCTGGCGGGCGGTCTCGAGGTTGACCTCGCCGCGTGCATGGATGCTCTTGGCGACGCGCTCGACGTCGTTGCCGGTGGCGCCGGCGGCGATCGCGACCGAGCGTGCATGCAGTGCCATGTGGCCCTTCTGGATGCCCTCGGTGGCGAGCGCTCGCAGCGCGGCCATGTTGCTGGCCATCCCGACGCAGGCCGCGACCTTGGCGAGCTCGCCGGCGCTGCGCACGTTCGCGACCTTGAGACCCATCGCGGCGCCCGGGTGCACGCGCGACGGTCCGCCCACGATGCCGAGCGACAGCGGCATCTCGAGCTGACCGACCAGGTCGTCCCCGTCGGCGCGCCAGGTGCACAGCGGGCCATACTGGCCGCTGCGCGCAGCGTAGGCGTGTGCCGCGGACTCGACGGCGCGCCAGTCGTTGCCGGTCGCGAGCACGACCGCATCCAGGCCATTCATCAGCCCCTTGTTGTGCGTTGTCGCGCGGTAGGGATCGCGCTCGGCGAAGCGCGAGGCCTTGACGATGCCGTCGCGTACCTGGGCGCCGGAAAACCCATTGCCAGCGAGTGCGTCCGCCGGGACGCGACACTTCACTCGCACTTTGCGCTCATCGCAGAGGTTGCTGAGGATGCGAAGCCCGACCTCGCCGCCACACAGCTGTCCGATGCGATCGGAGACGGCCTCGGCGACCGTGTTGACGAGGTTTGCGCCCATCGCGTCGCGGCAGTCGACGAAGACGTGCACGACGAACAACCCGTCGCCGAGATCCCGTGGCTGCATGCCTCGCACACCGCCGCCGCGCCGTACCAGACCGGGCACCGACTCGTTGCCGAGCGCCACCAGCTCACCGGTGTGCTTGCGAATCGCCTCCGCTGCGGCCTTCGCATCCGGGACGTCGTCGAGCTGCACCTGCGAGGTCATGATCGGGTCGTCGGTCTCCGCATCGAAGCCGCCGCCGGCGCGGATCATCTTGGCGGCGTTGCTCGCGGCCGCCACCACCGACGGCTCCTCGACGACCATCGGCGCGACGAAGTCCTCACCGTCGATCTTCACGTTGAGCGCCAGCGCGAACGGCAGCGCGAACGTGCCGACAACGTTCTCGATGATCTTGTCGGCCTTCTCGCAGCCGAGGCCGCCGTTGCCGACCGCGGCCGTGAGCTCGGCGACGTCCATGCCGAGGGCCTCTGCGGCGACACGCCGTCGCTCTTCGACGGACAGCTTGAAGAAGCCTGGCCAGCGGGAATTGCGTTGAGACATCTACAGAACTCCTCGGCGCTCTCGCGCCAGGCCATACGCTCCCAATCCAAGTGATAACACAGTCAGTCCACGTGCCCTACATGAGGACTCGAAATCGGCACATTTGGCGGTATCGGCGAAGATCGCGAGCGCTACGTCGCCACCTCCGGCCCCCGACGGTTTGGCCGCTCCGCCGTGCTTTTCAGCCAGTGCAGCGATATCCCGAAGCGTATCGTCGACAATACCCACACCCGCGGATTGCCCGAGCTCATCCATCGCCTGTCCGTATCGCCGGATCGACTCGACGACACCCCAAGTATCTCTATCGATAACTGCCTTCACTGTGCCCCCGGCGATCTCGCGCAGCGTATCAAAATGGAGTCGGTGCCCATCCTGATCCCGCACCTGCAGCTCCGCGACCGCATCGAGCATCGTGCTGGTCCGAACCTCCGTGTGGGTCCAGAGCACCGAGACGTGCAAGCGCTCGGGCCACTGCAGCGGGTAGGCCTCCACCGAGTCGCCGATCCTCCGGAAGCGGATGAAGCCGCCCATCACCGAGGCCGCCACGTCGGCGCCGCTGCCGCGCGGGGCGACCGCGCGGTGCCCCTCGAAGGCGACGCGCAGCACGGCCTCGCGCGTTGCGGGGCTCTCGAGGTCCCAGTCGTCGTGGGCGAATACCAGCCCCGCGGCTGCGGCCGCCGCCGCGGCTGACGAACCGAGGCCGAGCTTCTTGCCCTCCGCGCGCAGTGTGCTCACGTCGAGGGCGAGCTCTCCATCGACCGCGCGCAGACGTTGCTCCGCGGCGTGCCGCGCAGCCTTCGCCTCGGCCGGGACATGCGCCCCCTCCTGCGGCTGCAGCCAGACGTGGGCGCGCCGGTCCACCGCCGCGACGATCGCTTCGGCGCCGTCGAGCACGGCGTACTCCCCGGCGATCAACATCTTGCCCGGGGCGCTCACCGAGAGCGTGCCGTCGTCCTCAGTCATCGATCAGCTCCACACCGCCGCCGAGCCGGGCGACGATCGTGCGTAGCACGCCGTCGGTGTCGCCGAGCCTGCGCTGCACGTCGTCGACGTCGTCGGCGTGGCACAGCGCTTTGACGTGCGGGCCGGCGTCCATCGTGGCGTAGGCGCGCAGGCCCTCGTCACGGCGCAGCGCTCGCAGGCGATGCAGCACGCCGAGTGTGGCGGGCTGGAAGTAGATCACCGCGGGCGCCGCGGCCATCGCGCACGCGTGCATCGACAGCGTGCTGTGTTCCATCGCCTCGCCCACGCGCACAAGGTCACGCGCGGCGACGCCGGCGCGCACCTCGTCGCAGAGCGCCGGTGCGGCGCTCACCCACGCGTCGTAGTACGGCGAGGTGTCACGCGTGTGCGTCATGCCGTCGGTGCTGCCGACGTCCTTGCGTCCCTCCGCGGTCACCGCCACCACGATGCGCAGGTCCCAGTGCTCGACGGGCGCGACCTGCCGGGCCTGCAATCCGGCGTCGCCGGGCCTCCCCGCGGGCAGCTCAACGAAGCCGCCGAAGGCAGAGCGTGCGGCCGATGCGGAGGAGAGGCGCGAAAGCGCGCTGATCGCGCCGCGGTCGAAGGGCAGTGCCGCCGCTGCGCGCGCCGCGGCTGCGAGCGCGCAGAAGCCCGACGCACTCGACGCGAGCCCGGCGGCGGTGGGGAAGTCGTTGTCGCTCGTGACCGCCGCGTGCTCGGTGATGCCGGCGGCCTCGCGCACACGTGACAGCAGTGCCGAGGCCCGCACGTGCTCTGCTTCACTCGCGGGCTGGCCGTCGAGCTGCAGCGTGTCGGCCGTGAGTGCCGCATCGAAGCGCACGTGCGTGGTGGTGTTGAGCGGCGACAGCGTCATCGACAGGCTCGGCACCGCCGGCAGGTTGAGCGCGACGTCGGCCTTGCCCCAGTACTTCGCCAGCGCGATGTTGGCGTGCGCGCGCGCCTTGGCTTCGCCGTCCATCAGCGGATCTCCACCTGGAACGCGTCGCCGTCGAAGTCCGCGAGTGCATCGATGACCGTGGTCGCGAGCGGCTCGCTGTCGCACAGGGCGATCATGCAGCCGCCGCCGCCGCCGCCGGTGAGCTTGGCGCCGAGCGCACCCGCGTCGATCGCGCACGCGCACATCTCCTCGAGCCGCGAGGTCGAGAGCATCAGGCTGTTGAGCAGCTTCTGGTTGAGCACCATCAGCTGCCCGAGGTCGCGCAGGTTGCCGTCGCGCAGCGCGCTGCGGCCGTTGTTCACGACCGCCTCGATGCCGTCGAGGATCTTGCCGACCTTCGCCGGGTCGCGCTGCAGTTGTCGCTCCACACTCTCCACCATGCTGCGTGTGCTGGGTGCCTGTCCACTGTGGCCGACGACGACGAACAGCGAGCGGCCGACCTCGACGGGCGCGGGCGCTTGGCCGCGAAGGAAGAGGGCGACCCTGCCATGGACCGCCATGGCGCTGTCCACGCCGGACGGGTTGCCGTGGAAGACGCGCTCCCAGGCGAGCGAGATCTCGACCAGCTCGGCGTCGCTGCGCTCGACGCCCTCGGCATCATCGAGCGCGCGCGCGACCGCGACGCTGAGCGCGGCACTGGCACCGAGGCCCGCGCCAGCTGGGATGGCGAGCGTGGCCCGGATGCGGTGGTGGACGCGGTGGCGGCCACCGCTGCTGCCGCGCGCGTCGAGCAGCGCCGACAGCGCGCGCTGCAGCTCGGCGTGCTCACCGTCCGCGTCCGCGTCGGGCACCACATCGATGCCCCACGGCAACACGCGCAGCAGGTCCGCGTCCGCGTCGGTCGCTTCGGCGCGGCAGCCGCGCGGCAGGGGCGCGGAGAGCGCCGGCTTGCCGTGCACCACCGCGTGCTCGCCGAAGAGGATGATCTTGCCGTGACCGACGCCGCCGCCCATGCGTTGCCCTAGTGCTCCCGGCTGCCGAGCTGATCGGTCAGATCGCGCAGCAGTCCCATGCCGTCGTCCGACAGCGCACTGTCGCGCAGCGCGCCGCGGGCCTCGTCGAGCAGCGCCGACAGCCGCTGCTCCACGCGCGCTCGCGCACCGCAGGACTCGAGCAGTGTGCGGGCGGCCTCGATGTCGGCTTCACTCGCGTCGCGCTTGCCGAGCGCCCTGTTCAGCACGCCCATGCCGGACTCGTCGAGCGTCGCGCGCGCCTCGGCGATCAGCGACGTGAACTTGCCGGCGCGCAGGTCGTTGCCCGCGGACTTACCCGTGCGCGACGGGTCACCGAACGTGCCCAGCAGATCGTCGCGCAGCTGGAAGGCGACACCCACGGGCTGGCCGAAGCGCGTGAGCGTCTGCAGCTGCGCCGCATCCCCGCCGGCGAGGATTGCGCCGAGCTGCAGCGGGCCGCGCACCGTGTAGCTGCCGGACTTGAGGTGGTGCACGAGCGCGACGTCGGCGTGCTCGATCACGTCGAGCTGCTGTCCGCAGACCACCTCCCAGTGCATCTGCGCAAACGCGCCGATGCCCTCGCGAAGCCGGCCCTCGGGGAAGGGCGCGTCCTTGATCAGCTCCCACGACAGCCCGCATGCCAGGTCGCCCGCGAGCATCGCCAGCGCCGCACCGCGGTGGGCGTCGCCGTGCTGGCGCGTCAGGGCGGCGTGTACCGCGGGACCGCCGCGCCGCTCATCGTCGCCGTCCATCCAGTCGTCTTGGATGAGCAGGTAGCTCTGGAGCAGCTCGAGCGCGGCGCCCGCGTCGGCAGTGGCAGCGTCCGCCCCGTGGTCGGTGATGCAGCGGTAGCCGGCGTAGAGCGCGCATGGCCTCAGGCGCTTGCCGCCGCGCATCGTGAGATCGGCGATCGCGTCGACGAGCTGCGGTGCCGCCTCGGAGGTCTCGCGTGCGAGCGCGCGCTTGTCCTCGAAGAGCGCGGCCAGGCGCGCGTTGACGCGTGTGGCGACGTCGGCTGTCCAGCTGTGTTGCATGGCGCTGTGCTACTACTCCGTGCCCCGCGGCGCCCCAAGTCCGTCGCACGACCAGCCCATCTTTGTACCCCGGATGGATGGCCGACGCGAGGGCCGCGGGTCGCGACCGCGTTGGCAACCCGACGATGCATCACGTGCCACTCGGGACGCCAAGGGCGCGGCGGCTGGCGTCTGCGATGACGTGGTGTGCTGACGGGTGGAGCGCCTTGGGTGCGACCCGCTGGGGTGAATCTTGGTGTGTCCGGTGGACACACCAGGAGAGGGGACGCGCGTGCGTCCCCTGCGGGGGTTGTAGCGATTCGAGGGGCGCAGCCCGTCGAACTCGCGAAGGGGGCTCGCCCCCTTTGTCATTAACCCATCGTGGTGAACCCGCTGTCACGAAGGCACCACGCTTGTTGGCAATCCGCCAGTGAAACCCCGAAGGGGGCAAGCCCCTTTGTCATTAAACCCCCTGTGGCGAGCGCGCTCCACCAAGCCCACGCCAGCTGGCGCCCCCCAGCGCTTCGCTGTACGTTCGATCACGATGGGCGAGATCGAGCGACGCAAGGTCGACCACCTGGAGCTGTGCGCCAGCGACGACGTCGCGTTCAGGCAGCGCACGCACCTGCTCGAATGCGTGCAGCTCGTGCACCAGGCGCTGCCGGAGATGAAGCGCTCCGACGTGCAGCTGGGCGTCGAGCTGCTGGGGCGGAAGCTGCGCGCGCCGCTCGTGATCGCGGCGATGACCGGCGGCTCCGAGCGCTCCGCCGAGGTCAACCGCGAGCTGTCGGCGATCGCACAGGCGCGCGGCTACGGCTTCGGGCTCGGCTCGCAGCGCGCCATGCAGCGCAGCCCCGAGTCGGCCTGGACCTACGAGGTCCGCAAGCACGCGCCGGACGCGCTGCTGCTCGGCAACGTCGGCGTGGTGCAGGCGCGCGACCTGTCCACCGATGCGCTCGCCCAGCTGGTGAGCGACGTCGGCGCAGACGCCCTGTGTGTGCACATGAACCCGGCGATGGAGATGGTGCAGCCCGGGGGCGACGAGGACTTCAGCGGCTGCGTCGAGACGTACGCGCGCCTGGTCGCCGAGCTACCCGTGCCGGTCGTCGCCAAGGAGACCGGCAACGGCGTCAGCCGTGAGGTCGCCGCCCAGCTACGGCAGGTGGGCGTGCGCCACGTGGACGTCTCGGGTGCGGGCGGCACCTCGTGGGTGGGCGTGGAGACGCTGCGCGCCGATGGCGAGGCGGCTGCGATCGGCGAGGCGCTGTGGGACTGGGGCATCCCGACCGCCGCCTCGATCGCCTACACGGCGGAGCACGGGCACACGGTGATCGCAACCGGCGGCATTCGAAGCGGCGTGGACGTGGCGCGCGCAATCGCGATGGGCGCGTCCGCGGCGGGCATCGCGCGGCCTGTGCTGCAGGCGCTCAACGACGGGGGCGCAAGCGCCGTGGACGCGTTCTTCGACCGCGTCGAGCGTGAGCTGTCGACGGTGATGTTGCTGTCGGGCGCGCGCTCGGTGGCGGAGCTGCAGGCGGTGCCGCGCGTGATCGCCGGCGAGCTGCGCGACTGGCTCGATGCAGGCGGCGCCGCTCGACCGGCTTGACCCCACGTAGCCGTACGTATCAAATATGATTTTAGCGACCCCAAATGGGGATGTCCTGATCCCGGGTAGCTGCTACATTTTGAAGTAGCCGCCCGCGCGCCCCCAACGCTAGGGTAGCGCGCTCGTTCGAGGCACCGATGGCACCGATGGGATCACCGCAACGCAAGCCAGACTGGCTCAGGGTGCGCCTCGCAGGCGGGGAGCGGCACGCCCACCTGCAGGCGATGTTCCGCCGACTGGACCTCAAGACGGTGTGCGAGGAGGCCCGCTGTCCCAACGTCGGCGAGTGCTGGCGGGCGGGGACCGCGACCCTGATGATCCTCGGCGACACCTGCACCCGCGGCTGCCGCTTCTGCGCGGTCAAGACGGGTGATCCCGGCGGCGTGGTCGACCCCCGCGAGCCGCAGAATGTGGGCCGGGCGCTGGGCGAGATGGACCTCGCCTACGTGGTCCTGACGATGGTCGACCGCGACGACCTGACCGATGGCGGCGCCGCGCACGTGGCGCAGACGGTCCAGCGCATCCGCCACCACAGCCCCGACATGCTCGTCGAGGTGCTGGTCGGCGACTTCGCCGGTAGCCGGCGCGACGTGACGACCGTGGTTCAGGACGGTCGGCCTGATGTCTTCGCCCACAACGTCGAGGTGGTGCCGCGGCTGCAGAGGGCGATGCGCGACGCCCGCTGCTCTTGGGAGCGCTCGGTCGACGTGCTGAGGAGCGCTGCGGACGCGGGCGCCAACGTGCTCAAGAGCTCGCTCATGGTCGGCTGCGGTGAGACCGAGGCCGAGGTGCACGAGGCGATGGCCGAGCTACGCGAGGTCGGGGTCGACGTGCTGACCATCGGCCAGTACCTGCGGCCGACGCCAAAGCACGCGCCGATGACCGGCTACGTGCACCCGACCGTCTTCGAGGCCTACCGAAAGGTTGGCGAGCAGCTGGGCTTCGCATATGTCGCATCGGGGCCGCTGGTGCGCTCGAGCTACCGCGCCGCGGAGGCGTTCATGACGGGCATCCTCGAGGGCCACGCCGCCCCCTACAGCGACCGCTACGGAAAGCGCAGCCTGGAGATTGTGACCTGATGCACCCGCGTCCCAGCAACCGGCCGCCCGACGAGGGGCCCACGGCCTCCGACGACCCGTCGCTCGAGCGCGTGCTCGACCACGATGGCAACGTCGAGGGCGAGGGCGTCTCGAAGCTCGACCGGGGCCTGGTGGTGCGCATCTACGAGGCGATGGTGCGCGCGCGTCAGATCGACCTGCGGCTCACGCGTCTGCAGCGCCAGGGGCGCGTCGGCTTCCACGTGGGCGCCGAGGGCGAGGAGGCGGCGATCATCGCGTCGGCCGCCGCGCTGCGCCCGCAGGACTGGATCTTCCCGTGCTACCGCGAGATCGGCGCGGCGCTCTGGCGCGGGCTGCCGCTGCAGACCTACATCGACAACATGTACGGGACCGCCGACGACGTCTGCAAGGGACGCCAGATGCCGGACCATGTCTCCGGCCGCGACGTCCACTACAACTCGGTGACCGCGCCCATCGGCACGCAGATCACGCAGGCGGTGGGCTTCGCGATGGCCGCGCAGGTGCGCGGGCAAGACCTGGTGACGGCGGCCTACTTCGGCGACGGCGCGACCAGCAGCAACGACTTCCACGCCGCGATGACGATGGCGGCGGTGCGCAAGGTGCCGACGGTCTTCCTGCTGCGCAACAACGGCTGGGCGATCAGCGTGCCGAGCCACGAGCAGACCGCATGCAAGGCCTACGTCGACAAGGCGATCGGCTACGGCATGCCCGCCATCCGCGTCGATGGCAACGACGCGCTCGCCGTCTACGACGCGACGCAGCGGGCGGTGCACCACGCGGCCACCGGGCAGGGCCCGACGCTCGTCGAGCTGGTGACCTACCGCAAGGGTCCGCACACGACCTCCGACGATCCCAATGCGTACAAGGCGGCGGGCGACCCCGAGCGCGTGGATGCGATGGGCGACCCGATGCTGCGCCTGCGCCGCTACCTCGAGCGACAGGACGCGTGGTCCGAGGAGAAGCAGGCCGCATACGAGGCGGAGGTGGCCGAGGAGATGCGCGCTTGCATCGAGCGCGCGGAGCACGCCGAGCCGCCGAGCATCGAGAGCATGTTCGAGGACGTCTACGAGCGCATGCCCGAACACCTGCGGGAGCAACAGGCCGCGTGCGCGGATGGACCGCGCGCGCGCAAGAAGCACTGAGGAGGGCCCATGACGCAGATGAACATGGTGAGTGCGATTACCGATGCCCTGCGCGTCGGCATGCGCGCTGACGATAGCGTCGTGGTGATGGGCGAGGACGTGGGCCTCAAGGGTGGCGTCTTCCTCGCGACCGCGGGGCTGCAGGAGGAGTTCGGCGAGCAGCGCGTGTTCGACACGCCGCTGACCGAGACCGGCATCCTCGGTGCCGCAGTCGGCATGGCGGTGGGCGGGCTGCGGCCGGTGCCCGAGATTCAGTTCGCCGACTTCATCTACCCGGGCGTGGATCAGCTGATCAACGAGGCGTCGAAGTACCGCTACCGCTCCGGCGGCGAGTTCACGTGCCCGATGGTCGTGCGCGTGCCGAGCGGGGGTGGCGTGCGCGGCGGCCACTACCACTCGCAGTCGCCGGAATCGATGTTCATCCACACCGCAGGTCTCAAGGTGGTCTGCCCGTCCAACCCCTACGACGCCAAGGGACTGCTCCTGTCGTCGATCCGCGACAACGATCCGGTGATCTTCTTCGAGCCCAAGCGCGCCTACCGCGCGCTCAAGCAGGACGTGCCCGAGGGCGACTACGAGGTCGAGCTGTCGTCCGCCAAGGTGGTGCGCGAGGGCAACGACGTGACGGTCGTCTCCTGGGGCGCGATGCTCTTCGAGGCCGTCGCGGCCGCCGAAGAGGTTGCGGGGCAGGGCGTGGACGCGGAGGTGATCGATCTGCGCACGCTGTGGCCTGTCGACTCGGAGACCGTGGTCGAGAGCGTCAAGAAGACCGGCCGGATCGTGGTCGTGCACGAGGCCGCCAGGGCCTGCGGCTTCGGCGGCGAGATCGTGAGCCTGATCTGCGAGAAGGCCTTCATGCATCTCGAGGCGCCGCCGCAGCGCGTGACCGGCTGGGATACCCCCTTCCCATACACCCTCGAAAACGAATACCTTCCGCTGGCCCATCGGATCGCCCCGGCCCTGCTGGAGACGGCGCGCTTCTGAGATTGCCCGGGGCTTGCGTGCCCCCGGCGCGGCCCACGACGACAGTGGGCTGGGCGGAGAGCATCGATGGCGAACTTTGAATTCAAGCTGCCGGACCTCGGCGAGGGCGTGACCGAGGGCGAGGTCGTTGCCTGGCACGTCAACGAAGGCGACGTCGTGGCGGAGGACCAGACGATGGTCGAGGTGATGACCGACAAGGCGACGGTTACCATCGGCTCACCCAAGGCGGGGCGCGTGCAGAAGCTGATGGCGACGGTGGGCGCGCAGATCGCCGTGGGCGACGTGCTGATCGTCATCAAGACCGGCAACGGCAGCAACGCCGTCGGCGGCCACCCATCGAAGATGCCGGCCGCGACCGCGGTCGGCGACATCAAGGACTCGCTGCCGGGTACCGAGCACTTCGCCGAGCGGCGCGCGGAGGTCGGTCGCGATGTCGAAGAGGCCGCCGCTTCGACCGCGGAGGCGGCACCCGCGGGCAAGCCGCTCGCGACGCCTGCCACGCGCAAGTTCGCGCGCGAGCTCGGTGTGGATCTCGCGCAGGTGCGCGGCACCGGCGAGGGCGGGCGCATCTCGAAGCAGGACGTGCAGGCGTCGGTGGCACCGGCCGCCCCCGCACCTGCGGCATCACGGCCCGCACCGAGCATCCCGATGTCGCTGCGAGGAGAGCGAGCGCCCGATCAGCACGTGCCGTTCGTCGGCATGCGCCGCAAGATCGCCGAGCGCATGAGCGAGTCGCGGAGGCAGAACGCGCACTTCACCTTCGTGGAGGAGTGCGATGTCACGCGGCTCATCGAGGTGCGCAAGCGTCTGCAGCCCGAGGCCGCCGCGCGCGGCGTCGACCTCACGTACATGGCCTTCATCATCAAGGCCACGGTCGCGGCGCTCAAGAAGCACCCGAAGCTCAACTCCGAGCTCGACACCGACAAGGGCGAGATCGTGATGCACGGCGCTTGCCACATCGGCATCGCTGCGGCGACCGGCCATGGCCTGGTCGTGCCGGTGCTGCACGACGCCGACCGCATGGGCCTGCTGCAGCTCGCCGCCGAGGTCTCGCGGCTCGGCACCGCTGCGCGCGACGGCAAGCTCACGGTGGCGGAGCTCAGTGGCTCGACGTTCACACTCTCGTCGCTCGGCAAGCAGGCGGGCCTGATGGCGACGCCGATCATCAACCCGCCCAACGTCGGCATCATCAGCATCCACAAGATCAAGGAGCGGCCGGTCGTGCGCAACGGCGAGATCGTGATCGGTCACGAGATGGTGCTGTGCGTCTCGATGGATCACCGCGTTGTCGACGGTCACGAGGGTGCGGCCTTCCTCTACGACGTGATCGGCTACCTGGAAGAGCCAGCGCTGATGCTGCTGGACCTTTGAGCGACGACCCGCAGCCCGCGTCGGAGCCGGCGCAGGAGCCCGAGCCGGACGCTCCCCGCGGCGCGCCCCCCAACCAGCGCTGCGTCGAGCACCCCGATCGCGAGGCGCAGCTGACGTGTCCGCGCTGCAAGCGCCACCACTGCGTGCCGTGCTTCCAGCTCGCGCTCGGCATCTGCGACGATTGCCTGCGCCGCGATCCGTCGGCGGTCGCACCGCCGATGCCGTTCGAGGATCGGAGCCGCTCGCTGCCCGCGCGTCTGGGCGCGACGCTCGTCACCGCGCTGCGCCCTGTGAAGAGTGCGCCTGCCTTCGCCACCGACAACCGTCGCGATGCTTTGCGCTTTGCCTTGTGGACGGCGCTGCCGCTCGCGCTGCTGTCGGGGATCATCCCACACACGCGCACGCTGCTGTTCGCGGGCAGCTTCGAGATCAGACTGCTGGGCAACCCGGACGGGCTCGCGGTCGCCCTCGATGTCGCGAGGGCTGCCTTGATCCAGGTTGCGCTCACCGGTGCCTACCTGCTGTCGCTGCTCGTGCCGTACCAGAGCCTCGTGCAGGCGACCGCCGGGCCCGCCGCCGCCGCCCATGCGTTTCGTGTGCTGATGTACCGAATCTGGCTGGTGCCGTTCGGGTTGATGCTGCTGATGGTCGCCAGCTACGTCTCGGCAGCGCCGCCGACCGACGTCGATCCGGGCAGCGCCGCTCCACCGACGCTGCTTGCCCTCGCCTACACGCTCAAGCTCGTCACCGAGGTGCTCCTGATGCTGGCCATGGGCTTCACCGCCCGGCTCGCGTGCGGCCTTTCGGTGTTGTGGGCGATCGCTGCGGTGATCGTGCCCGTTGCGGTCTCATTCTTTGTCACCGAGGCCGGCAGCCAGCTGGTCCAGTGGCTGCTACCGTCGCCGCCGCAGCTTCGGTGATGACCGATTCGGTCATTGGTGCGTCGCGCTAGGACTGTGAAATGACGTGCACGCTGGAGTTGTGACCAACTTGTTTGCTATACGGTGGTGGCCCTGGCGGGCACGGTGCCGGACGTTCTTGGAGGACAAACAGAATGACTAAACGAAATACGCTCAGCTGGTTTTTGCTTCTCGCTATCGTCGCTGCAGGCGGCTGCGGCAAGCTGAGCAGCTCCGATGATGGTGGAACGGCCGGCGACGGCGATGGCGATGGTGACGGTGGCGATGGCGACGACAGCCCGCCGCCCCAGGGCAAGACCATCGAGTGCGGTGGCAACGAGTGCGAGGCGACCGCCGAAGAGGTCAAGTGGGGCGCCGACCCGTGTTGCCTTCCCGACGACGTCTGTGGTCTCGAGTCCGACTACCCGTCGGTCATCATTCCCGACCTGCTGGGCACCGGTGAGATGATCATTCCCGTCTCCGAGCTGATCGCGATGTTTGCCGGCGGCGACGCGGGTGTCGACACCGGTGGGACGACTGAGCCGGTCGTCAACTGCATGCCCAAGGATCAGGAGGGCGACCCGAGCGTCGACTGTCCCGGGGCGGACCTGCAGATGGGCGCAGGCGGCATGCTTCCCGATGGGCTTCCCGGTGGCGGCATGGACGAGGATGCGGGCATGTCGATGACCGACGGCGGCATGATGGCTGCCTTCGAGGGTTGCTGCCGTCCCGACGGTTTCTGCGGTTACCTCGACACGAACACCGGCTTCGGTTGCGTGAAGATCACCGAGTCGATCATCGGCATGGTCAACGGCGCCGAAGACGTCACCTGCGGCAACTAGCACGCAGCTGAGTCACACGCGGCAGGGGCTGCAGCCATAGGCTGCGGCCCCTTTCGTTCTTAAGGTCGTCTTGTTCTGAGAGGGAATCGTCGAGGTTCGCCCATGAGCGGCTTACGTCCTCGGTCCCATTTGGGCGTCGTCGTGTGCTGAGGGGGAATCGTCGAGGTTCGCCCATGAGCGGCTTACGTCCTCGGTCCCATCCTCGACGTAGATGAACTACGCCTGCGGTGGGACCTGCGGGCGCGCTCGCTCCTGGACGAACCTCGACGATTCGAGGGGTAGTGGTGTGTTGAGAGGGAATCGTCGAGGGTAGCCCATG
>Ga0315336_1001136_pt1 | contig 56572 bp, 54 predicted proteins | sample ASW5metaG_FD_204512 | JGI IMG/M metagenome (GOLD analysis project Ga0315336, IMG submission 204512) | Ammonia-oxidizing marine archaeal communities from Monterey Bay, California, United States - ASW #5 | ecosystem: Environmental > Aquatic > Marine > Intertidal zone | place: USA: California...
AAAACGCCTCGTTCATGCCGTGGCTCGCGGGCACCGCCTTGCTGCATTCCGCCGTCGTCGTCGAACGCCGGGACACCTTGAAATCGTGGACCATCTTGCTGGCGATTTTGACCTTTTCACTCAGCCTATTGGGCACCTTTATCGTGCGGTCTGGCATTCTGACATCGGTCCATGCCTTCGCCACCGATCCCGAACGCGGATATTTTATTCTGGGATTTTTGGTGCTGGTGACAGGCGGCTCGCTGATCCTGTATGCCGTGCGCGCCCCGGCCTTGAAGTCTGGCGGCCTGTTCGCCCCGGTCAGCCGCGAAGGCGCCTTGGTGCTGAACAATCTGTTGCTGGCCACCGCCACCGCCACCGTTCTTTTGGGAACCCTGTATCCCTTGATGCTGGATTTATTCACCGGCAAAAAAGTGTCTGTCGGGGGGCCATTTTTTGAAGCTACGTTCTTCCCGATCATGGCTCCATTGATGGCGGCAGCTGTGTTTGGACCCATGCTGCCATGGAAGCAGGGCGACTTAATGGGGGCGTTCCAGCGCCTGCGCGTGGCGTTTTTCGTGTCCGCCGGGGTCGCGCTGGCGGTATGGGCCTTTGTGTCCGGAAGCTCGTGGCTCAGCACATTGGGCATCGCCCTGGGGGTATGGCTGGTGGCCGGGTCCTTCGCTTCATTGGCGGAGCGTATCAAGCTGTTGCGCGCGCCGTTGACTGACTCCCTGCGCCGGGCCATCAAATTGCCCCGGGCTTCTTGGGGCATGACATTGGCCCACACGGGTCTGGGCATTTTCCTGCTGGGGGGCACCATCATGTTGACCTGGCAGACCGAATCCATCCAAGTCATGCGCCCGGGCGAGACTGTTACCGTGGCGGGGTACGACCTGACCTTCCAGGGTGTAGGCAATATCCCTGGACCCAATTACATGGCCGAGCGTGCCCTGTTTTCCGTATCCCGCAACGGCGAGCTATTCACTAATCTGCTGCCCGAAAAGCGCGCTTATGTGAGTTCGTCGATGGCCACCACCGAGGCCGGCATCAAGGCCACCTGGGCCGGAGATCTGTATGCCGTGATCGGCGACGCCGATGGCAAGGGCGGCTGGGCCACACGGTTTTTCTTCAAGCCGTTCGTTCATTGGATGTGGATTGGCGCCAGCGTCATGGTGTTGGGCGGTGTGGTTTCGTTGACCGACCGCCGTCACCGGGTGGGCGCCCCGGCACAACGCAGGAAAACTGCCATTGGCCCGGGACAAGCCCCGGCGCCGCAAATCGCGGGGGAATAATCCATGCGGCCAATGGCTTATATGCCGCCGGTGATGTTCGCCATCGTCGCCGTCGGCCTTGCCTTGGGATTGCTGATCGTAAAGCCCAAGGAAATCCCGTCGGCGTTGATTGGGCAACCGGTACCCGAATTCGATTTGCCGTCCGTAGTTGGCACGCCACACGGATTTTCGAACGCTGATCTGATTGGCCACGTTTCCATCGTCAACGTGTTTGCGTCTTGGTGTTTGCCGTGCCGGGCAGAACATCCGTTGTGGGTTGAGGTGGGCGAGGGCGGTCTGGTTCCTGTTTACGGGCTGAATTATAAAGATTCCCAGGAAAATGCCTCGAAATGGCTCGCGGACTTCGGCGATCCGTACACCGCGATCGGTGCGGATTTAAACGGTCGCGTGAGCGTGGATTTTGGTGTGTACGGGGTTCCTGAAACCTTCGTGATCGACGGCCAAGGGATCATCCAACTGAAAATCATCGGCCCCATCGACCGCTTTACTTTGGAGAACGAAATCTTGCCAACGGTACAAGAACTCCAAGCCTTAATGGTCGCCGAAGGTGCAGAATAATGCAGTCTTTGGTACGCCTGTGGACCGGTGCCTTCGTCGCGTTAATGGTGGGATTTAGCGTTGCAGCCCACGCTCAGGTGGTGACCGAAATCATCGACCCGCCGCTGGAGAATCCGGTACTGGAAGCCCGCGCCCAGGCCGTGCACAAACTAATCCGCTGCCTTGTTTGTCAAAACCAGTCGATCCACGATTCCAATGCGGGCCTGGCTCGGGATTTGCGCATTATTGTTCGGGATCGGATTGCAGCCGGGGACACCAACGATCAAGCGATCCAATACCTGGTTGATCGTTATGGCGATTGGGTTCTGCTGAAACCCCCATTCAAGGCCTCGACAATTGTGCTTTGGCTTGGGCCGTTTTTGATGTTGTTGCTGGCTGGGTGGTCTGCGCGGGCGTACTTCCGCGCAGCCCCAAGCCAGGTGGCCAAGGCCGTCCCGTTGACCGAGGAAGAACAACGCCGACTGGCCGAACTTTTGGATCCAGAGGCTTGAACGACATGCGCTGGGTCCCCTTCATAATAATGGCGGTGCTGGCGGCTTTGGTCATCGCCGTTCCCTTGGTGCGCAATCGCAAACTGCCGGTGTCCCGTGCCGATTACGATTTGCAGGTCTACCGGGACCAATTGCGCGAGCTGCAAGAAGATGTGGAACGCGGGGTCGTCACCAAGGAACAGGAATCCGCTGCCCGCCTGGAAATTGACCGGCGGATTTTGGGCGTTACGGACACCCCATACCGACGCACGGGGGAACTACCGAAATGGCAGATGGCAGTGGCATTGGGGATCTTGGTGCCGGCAGTATCGGTTGGGCTGTACTGGGTCCTGGGGGCGCCAGGGGTCGACGATCAACCGTTCGCTGATCGCGCACCAATCATTCAAGAAGCCGCAATCCCCCAAGAAGTTCTGGATTTCATCGCCGAACAAACCGCCATTTTGGAGATCAACCCGGAAGATGGCGAAGGCTGGATGTTGTTGGGGCGGGCCCATGCCTACACCGGCAATTTCGAAGCCTCAGTAAGCGCATTTCGCCGCGCCATCGCGCTGGGTTTGAGCGCCGCCGACACCCAGATGGAATTGGTCGAAGGTCTGTACAACATCGCTGCCGGGTTCATCACCCAAGAGGCTCAAGCCGCCATCGACGCCGCCCTGGTGGATGACCCAGCCCACCCCGGCGCACGGTTTTACCAGGGCTTGGCGTTGTCACAGGCAGAGCGCACCCAAGAGGCCTTTGATGTATGGATTTCATTGGCCGCCGACACCCCGGCGGATGCCCCGTGGTGGCCATTCTTGCGCCAATCCTTGCAGGAAGCAGCACAACAATTGGGCCTGAACTTGGCCGAGTTAATGCCGCCGCCCCCCGAAGCCGCACCCCAATCGCCATTGGAAGCCATGACTGCCGAAGAGCAAATGGCGTTGATCGAAGGCATGGTTTCCCAGTTGGCCGAGCGGCTAGTGGAGGAACCAGATGATTTAGAAGGTTGGTTGCGTCTGTCCCAATCGTACCGGGTGTTGGGTCGTTTGGAGGACGCCCAGGTGGCCGTGGCCCGGGCCGTTGCATTGTCGCCAGATGATCCGGTGGTTTTGATTCAACAGGCGGGCTTGATGCTGGCGGCGTCGGAGGACGGCATGGTACCACTCGAGGCGGCAGTCATTTTCCGCCGGGTGTTAGAGCTAGAACCCGACAGCGCCGAAGCCCTGTTTTACAGCGGCGTGGCCTATGCCGAGACCGATGACCCCACCGCCGCCCGGGCCGAATGGACCAAGCTGCTGGCCCTGTTGGACCCAGCGGGCGACGCCTATGCCGAGGTCCGAATGCGCATGGATGCCTTGTCGGCAGAGTGACGAAAACTCCCTAAGTCCCTGTAATCACTGAATTTCCATCGTGAGAGGGCGACAAATTTGCTTGACTTCCCCTTTAGAGTACCCAAATATATGGGTGCGGGGCCCGCATGTGCGGGAAACGTGTGCAGAGGCGTTGATTAAAAGCGTCGCAAAGCGCGAGGATCCATTCCACAAAAGATTGTGGGGGAGAATTTTATGGTTGAAATTTCATCGGGTTCGTTTGCACCGCCGCAGTCGGCGATTGCTCCGGCTTCTACAGCGGTGACTCAGCCTGGACAAGATGAAAGTGACGCCGACGAGCGCGCCGTCCGTAAGGCCGAAGAGTCTGATACGGGTGGTGGCGGTACGGCGATTGAAGTCCAACCCCGCGAGAAGGAGGAGGAGGCACCTGCTGATGACAGCGGGGGCGTAGTGGTTGCGCGGAGTGATGATTCAGGAAATCAGGTCGATATTTCCGTCTAACATTTACAGTTCTCAAAAAAATAACCTGCCAGAACGGCGGGTTTTTTTTGGCCAAAAACTTGGGTGGCCCCGGCCTTACTCCGGTGGGTTTGTTTCAGCTTCTTCGGGTTCTTCGATCGCATGGCGCATCAACACCGGGATTTGGGAAAAGCTGAACACTAATGTCAGGGGCAAGATCCCGAACACCTTAAAATTGACCCACGCGTCGGTGCTGACCGACCGCCAGACCATTTCGTTCAGCACCGCCAGGACGATGAAAAACACGCCCCATCTGATGGCTAAAATTCGCCAGCCTTCATCGGTGAGTTTGACCGCTACCCCCATCACCACCTGAACAAAATTCCGGCCCATTGCCAGGCCGACAAAAATTGCCGCTGCAAACAGAGTGTTGACGATGGTGGGCTTCAATTTGATGAACACCTCGTCTTGTAAAATCAGGGTGAGCCCACCGAACACCAAGACCACCCCCGCCGTGACCAGTGGCATCACCGGCAACCGCCGTTCCAAAATCAGCGACGCCCCCAGAGAAAGGATGATGGCCATCATGAAGGCGCCGGTGGCGACGAAAATGTCCGCCCTAACGTTGGCAATGAAAAAGACGGCCAGCGGCCCGATCTCGATGACCAATCGGATCAAGGGGTTTGTTTGCTTTTCCGCTTTGTCGATCATGGCCACCCAATCCAACCAAAATGGCGCGCCACCCTTGGCGCGCCTCACTGGCCGGTAGTATACGCGAATTTCTCAACTTTCTTTGGGGCCGTCATCGGTTCATTCTGTGGCCCATGACAACGCCTCTGATTGTGATGTTCACGGATTTCGGTCTCGAAGGCCCCTATGTTGGTCAAGTCAAGGCCGTGCTCGCCTCCCAGGCGCCTCAATCCACGGTCATCGATCTGTTCGCCGACGCCCCGGCCCACGATCCGGAAGCTGCCGCCTATTTGTTGGCGGCCTACTCCGGCGGGTTCCCGCCGGGGACGGTATTTCTGTGCGTCGTGGATCCGGGGGTTGGAGACAGAAACCGGGCACCTGTTGTGGTCAGCGCCGATGGTCACTGGTTCGTTGGCCCCGACAACGGATTATTCAACGTCATCGCTAGCCGGGCCAAGGAAACCAAATGGTTTGATATCACTTGGCGTCCCGACCATCTTTCCGACAGTTTTCACGGTCGGGATTTGTTCGCGCCTGTTGCCGCGATGTTGGCGGTGGGCCGTGAAATTCCCGGCGACGAACGGGCCGCCAACGACATTGATCCATGGCTCGGTGATTTGGCAAGAATCATTTACATCGACAAATTTGGCAACGCCATAACTGGCATTCGCACGGCGTCGTTGGGAGCCAAAGACCAACTGACCGCTGGCGGTCATACGTTTCAACGCGCCCAGACATTTTCAGATGTGCCGGAAAACGAAGGTATGTGGTTTAAAAACGCCAACGAGCTGGCGGAGATTGCTGTGAACTGTGGCCGTGCCGATCAGGAATTTGATTTGGTGGTGGGAACCGACGTCACCGTGCAAAAAGGTGACTGCTAGCCCCGACCGCTATCCCGTTATCCGCCAGGTCCCGTCAGCACCCCTGCACGCGGTATTGGGGGGTGGAGACACAGGGGGGGTGGCTACAGAATGCACCAACCCCCTATCGGAGAATCGGCCACATCCCCTTTTCCTCCAACCAATGGACAACTTCGTCCGCAGCAAGCGCATTTCCGTCCGGCCCGTAATGGCCGGGTTTCCGGTTTGGCCAAAGCGATTTTGGGTCGGGATGGGAGTTGAATTGATCAAAGAAATCCAGCACCGGGATTTCAGATGCGCGGGCGGCGTGATTAGCTACGGCTTAATCCACATCTAAAGAAGTTGGCTGCTATCTCACGTCGTGCTCGGCGGCAATGGTCCTGGATGGTTGAGCTGGTATACAGCGCAAAACGACCCATTTTGCCTATCTTACCTTTTTTTAGGGGGTTGAAGCCGGGAAAAGACGAGCTCATTGCCCGTTGAGGCGATCGCGTCGAGGGTATAACCACCGGCATTAAAATCTTTCAAGCCATCAGCCCGATCCACACGGTTTTCCATGATCCAGCGTGCCATGGTACCGCGTGCATGCTTGGCGTAATACATGAGGGAGCGGGCCTCGCCATCCTTCACGTTCAGGAACTTCGCCCGGATTACCGTCCGTCCAAGCGATTTGGCGTCCACAGCCTTGAAATATTCGTTTGAGGCGAGATTGACCACGGTTGTGTCGGCATGATCGGCAAGGTCTACATTCAGTCGATCTGCGATGAGGGCGCCCCAGAAATCATAGAGGGATGTCCCGCGGCCATTCGCCATTTTGGTGCCCATCTCAAGGCGATAAGGCTGGATCGCATCCATCGGACGTAAAACACCGTAAAGGCCTGAGAGGATGCGTAAATGATTCTGCGCATAAGAGAGCGTGTCCTCAGACAAGCTGTCGGCCTCCAGCCCCCAATAGACGTCGCCGTCAAAGGCGAACCCGGCAGGCTTGGCGGTATTGCTCCTATTGTCGAGATTGAAGGCCTGAAACCGCTCGAAATTCATGTTGGCGAGATTGTCGCTAATATGCATCAGACGTTTCAGGTCTTCCGCAGTCTGGGTTTTGGCGACGATCGCAAGCTCGATCATATCATCGCGTAAGCGCGGCTGTGTGATCGGGACACCCGTTTCGGCGGGGGCCATATTCATCTTTTTTGCAGGGGAGAGTAGCGTCAGCATGATCTATCCTTTCCTCCTAACATCAACCCGGCCAAGCCAGGTTCGTATGCGTGGGTCTGTAACCACATGAAACTAAGTCCTTGCGTCAAGAATTCAAACCGCTTGATACGAAAAGTCCCCAGATTACAGTATTCTTCAGGGACCGCTTTGGGACGGGTTGCCCGGGGTCATACCGAGGATGATGGGTATCGGCTTGGTCTGTGGGTAAAAATCAACGGGGAAACCAAGCTGAACTAACCGAAGATCGCCGCCGCCAACTGTTCGCCGCCGCGGGTTTCTTTGTCCGGCCCGCGATCAGCGGGGGGACCACCGGCACCTTCGGGTTTGCCACCGCCGGCATCGTCGTCGGGAGGTCCGCCTTGGGCCAGCGCATGTTCAAGATCAGACGAACATCGGCAATATCAAGGACCGCAGAAACTAGCGTCATGGCCAGCGCCAAACCGAAAGTACCTGCAATCACCAAAGACGTAAAAAATCAAACCATAGTTTTCCGATTCCGGTGCACCAATTAACGAACGGTACACCATAAATTTTTTACAACTTACGGCAAAGTATACCCAAAATTTGTGGATTTAGCTGTGAATGGGGTCACAAATTCAGTCCCGCCAACGACCGGGCGAAGGCGCGGGCGCTGAAGATCTGCAAATCATTCAAGCCTTCGCCGACCCCGACGAAATGCACGGGCAGTTGGAATTCGTCGGCCACTGCCACCAGCATTCCGCCCCGCGCCGTGCCGTCCAATTTGGTCATCACTAAGCCAGTGAGCGGACAGATTTTTTTGAACGCCTCCACTTGGGAACGGACGTCCTGGCCGGTGGTGGCGTCCAGAACCAGAAGAATGGCGTGGGGGGCGCCAGCATCGACCTTACCCACCACCCGGACAATTTTTTCCAGCTCCGACATTAAATCGGCCTTGTTTTGAAGCCGACCTGCGGTGTCGGCCAAGACCACATCGGCGCCTGTGGCCTTGGCGCGCTCCACCGCCTCGAACACCACCCCGGCTGAATCGGCACCGGTATCCTTGGCCACAACTTCTGAACCCGTGCGCTCGCCCCATACTTTCAGTTGGTCGATGGCGGCGGCGCGAAAGGTGTCCCCGGCTGCCAATACAGTCGATTTGCCCTCCGCGCCAAGCCGATGGGCGATTTTGCCGATGGTCGTGGTCTTGCCAGTACCGTTCACGCCCACCACTAAAATCACGAATGGCTGTGCGGTGGAAACATCCAGGGGCTTGTCCATGGGGGCCAAAATTTCCTCGATGCCGTCCGCCAAAGTTTCGCGCACTTGTTCCGGTGTCGCGTCTTTGCCCAGGCACGCCGCTGACAATTTGGCCACAAGACGAGCCGCTACAGCGACGCCCAAATCAGACGCCACCAAAAGATCTTCCAGGTCTTGCAGAGTTTCGGCATCAAGTTTGCCACCACCAAACAATCGGGTGACGCCACCGCCCACGGCCCCCGCCGACCGGCTTAGGCCAGATGTCAGTCGCCCAAGCCAACCAGGAGATTTTTCAGTGGTCATGCCTTGGGCGTCACGCGCTCGGTTGGGCCAAAAGTCGGCCGTTCTTGTGGCCCGTCACCGTTGCCTGGACTATGTCCCCTACACCCACATCGCCGCTTAAGGTCACGGCGGAGAAATCCTCCCCATGGCCGGTGGCACCGGCGGGCGTCTTGCGTTCCACCAACACCCGGTCCTTGGACCCTGCGCGGGCCATCAAATGCACGGCCAGGGCCCCATCCCCCTTTGCCCGCAGCCGGGCGGCCCGGTCTTTCTTTACATCGTCTGGGACCTGGGGCATGCGCCCGGCTGGCGTATCGCGGCGCACCGAGTACGGGAAAACATGCAAAAACGTCAGGCCGCAATCGTCCACCAAGGCCAGAGTATTGGCAAACTGGTTGTCGGTTTCCGTGGGGAATCCCGCAATCAAATCCGCGCCGAATGTTACTTCCGGGCGCGCGGCGCGCAGATCCGCGCAAAAGCGAATAGTCTGATGCCGGGTGTGGCGGCGCTTCATGCGTTTCAAAACCAAATCGTCCCCGGCCTGCAGGCTCAAATGCAAATGCGGCATGATCCGCGGCTCGGTGGCGATTAGATCGAACAACACCGGATCCACTTCGCTGACATCCAACGACGACAGGCGCAGACGTTCAATTTCCGGAACCTGATCTAACAGGGTCGCCACCAAATCGCCCAAACCAGGACGGCTGGCCAAGTCCACGCCATAAGCCGTGATGTCCACCCCGGTCAAAACGAATTCCCGGTATCCGTTGGCAGCAAGCTTGCGCGCCTGGGCGATGACGGTCTGGCCGGGGACGCTGCGGCTTGGCCCCCGGGCCAAGGGAATGATGCAAAACGTGCAGCGGTGATCGCAGCCATTCTGGACCTGCAAAATCGCCCGGGCCCGCCCATCCAGCCCCTCGATCAACGGGCTGGAGGCACCCATGACGTGGACGATGTCGGCCACTTGCCGAGCAACGGAATTTTTCCAGGCTGCCGGATCAAGCTTTTCCGCATTGCCCAAAATCTGATCGACTTCTGGCATGGCGGCGTACGTGTCTGGGTCGGTTTGGACTGAGCACCCCGTGACGATGATCCGGGCGTTGGGGTGCTTGCGCCGGGCCCGGCGAATGGTTTGGCGGGCTTGGCGTTCAGCTTCGGCGGTCACCGCGCATGTGTTGATGACGATGGCGTCGTTCAACCCAGCTGCCTCAGCGTTTTGGCGGATGACTTCTGATTCGAAGGTATTCAGGCGGCAGCCGAAGGTGACCACCTCCGTGCCTGTGGTCGCGCTGCTTGACGCGTCGCTCATTGCTTCGTTGGTCGCGCCGCTTAACGCGTCGCTCATTGTTCAGGCTTGGGCTGCATTGCAGCCACCAGCAGATCAGCAATGTTGAAGTCGCCTTCAAAACTGGTGGTGGTCGGGCCGGTCAGCATCACATGGCCATTGTCTTCGCGCCAATGAACACCCAAGGCACCGCCATCCATCTCCACCACCGCCGAACGGCCCAGGTGTTCGCGCCGCACTGCTGCCACCAAGGCCGCGCACGCCGCCGAGCCGCATGCCAAAGTTACGCCGGCGCCGCGTTCCCACACCCGCAAGCGAATGGTGTCTTCGCCATTGATCAACGCCATTCCCACGTTGATTCCCTCCGGGAACAGGTCGGCATTTTCAATGATCGGACCGATAGATTCCAAATCAATCGCATTCGGATTTTTCACCAGGAACACTAGATGAGGATTTCCCACGTTCACCGCGATCGGGTCCCAAATCAGCGGGTCTTCTTCGCTGTTTTCTTGGGCGATTTCGATGTCCACATGCAACGTGTCTTTTTCTTCGGCCATTGGGATTTCTTCCCAATTGGTCTTTACCGGCCCCATGTCCACGGTGACCAAGCCCTCGCCCGCATCGAATCCAGACAGGACACCTGCGTTAGTTTCCAGAGTCACTTTATCCGATTCCATCTGTTTCATCAGCAGCCTGGCTACGCAGCGCGCGCCATTGCCGCACGCATCGGCCTCGGTGCCATCGGCATTGAAGATATGCATAAAGGCATCGGCGTCTTCCGATGGCCCCATGACAAGCAGCTGGTCGCAGCCGATCCCGGTGTTGCGGTTGGCGATAAGCTCGACCTCGACCGGTTCCAAAGGCACAGGCCGTTCCCGGCCATCCAAGATGACGAAGTCGTTGCCGAGCCCGTGCATTTTGATAAAGGGTCTCCCGTTTTTCATGGAGCCGGTTATGGCTCATGGTTGGCGCACTGTCCAGCACGCCGCAAGGCCAGCGCTGACTTGACCTTGCGGCGTGCCACCATTACTTATTGGCTACTTGGTAGACCTCCGATGCGGCCCGCGCCTGACCCTTTGGCGCCCGCCAGTCCGCGAGTTTTCGCGCACTGGCATTTGTTGCGTTTGGTTTGGCCCAACCGATTGATGATTGAAAAGCTGCATGTTTGAGACCCTGACTACCCGACTGTCCGATGCATTCGACGCCCTGCGGAAACGCGGTGCCCTGCGCGAAGCCGACGTGGACGACGCCCTGCGCGAAGTCCGTGTGGCGCTGCTGGAAGCCGATGTGGCCTTGCCGGTGGTCAAGGACTTCATCGCCGCGGTGCGAACCAAAGCAGTTGGGGCTGAGGTGGTGCGCAGCGTTGCCCCGGCGCAAATGGTCGTCAAGATTGTCCACGACCAAATGGTCGAAATGTTGGGGGCGGAAACGGAAAGCATCAACCTTGCCGCCGCACCCCCCGCCGCCATTTTATTGGTGGGCCTGCAGGGTTCCGGCAAAACCACCACCACCGCGAAAATCGGCGTGCGCCTGACCCAGCGGGACAAGAAACAGGTTTTGATGGCATCTTTGGATGTTCATCGCCCCGCCGCCCAGGAACAACTGCGGGTGCTGGGGGAAGAAGCGGAAATTCCAACCCTGCCCATTGTTGACGGCCAAATGCCTGCCGACATCGCCAGGCGGGCCATGGATTCTGCCCGTTTACGCGGCATCGACGTAGTGCTGCTGGATACCGCCGGACGGCTGCATGTGGACGAAGCGATGATGGCCGAAGCGGTCCAGGTCCGGGATGCCGTGAACCCGGCGGAAATTTTACTGGTCGCCGATGCCTTGACCGGCCAAGACGCGGTGAACACCGCCAAGGCCTTCAAAGAGCGGCTTGATGTGACCGGTATCGCGCTTACCCGAACTGACGGTGATGCCCGTGGCGGCGGCGCCCTCAGCATGCGCGCGGTTACCGGCTGCCCGATCAAATTGGTGGGTACCAGCGAAAAACTTGATGGCTTGGAAGCCTTCCACCCTGACCGGGTTGCGTCACGCATTTTGGGCATGGGCGACGTTGTCAGCCTGGTAGAAAAAGCCGCTGAGACGATCGAGGCCGACGGGGCCGCCAAGCTCGAAGCCAAGATGCTGAAAGGCACCTTTGATTTGGACGACTATCTGATGCAGATCCGCCAAATGCGAAAAATGGGCGGCATGGAGAAGCTGATGGGGATGTTGCCCGGCGTCGGTAAGGCCAAAAAACAGATGGCCGCTGCCAATATCGACGACGGCTTGCTGACCTGCCAAGAGGCCATTGTGTTGTCCATGACCCCAAAGGAGCGTCGCAAGACAAAGCTTTTGGATGGGTCGCGCAAGCGGCGCATAGCGAACGGCTCTGGGACCACGGTCCAAGACGTCAACCGCCTGGTGAAACAGCACCGGCAAATGGCCGACATGGTCAAGAAATTGGGAAAGCTGGGCAAAAAGGGATTTATGCGGAATGGGATACCGGGCATGCCCGGCCCCGGTCAGCTTCATTAGGTTTTTGCAACAAATTCAACGCACAAGGAAGGTTTAGTAAATGGCATTGAGAATTCGTATGGCGCGGGGCGGGGCAAAAAGGCGTCCCTATTACCGCATTGTGATTGCTGATTCCCGCAGCCCGCGGGACGGCCGATTCATCGAAAAGGTCGGCACGTATAATCCGCTTTTAAAAAAGGATGACGCCAACCGGGTGACCTTGGACGAAGCGCGCATCAAATATTGGCTTGGCAATGGCGCGACCCCATCGGATCGTGTTGGGCGGTTTTTGGGTGCGGCCAACATCATTCCGATGCCAGCCCAGCGCCATAACCCCAACAAGGGCAAGCCCGGAGCGAAGGCCCAGGAGCGCGTGAAGGAAGCTGAAGAGACCGCCGCCGCCAGACAAGCCGAGGCCGAGGAAGCCGCTAAGGCACCGCCACCCGAACCCGAGCCAGAAGCTGCCGATCAGTCGGCAGCGCCAGAACAAGAGACGGCAGCGGAGCCAGAACCTGCTGCGGAGCCAGAACCTGCTGCGGAGCCAGAACCTGCTGCGGAGCCAGAACCTGCTGCGGAGCCAGAACCTGCTGCGGAGCCGGCTGAGCCCCCAGCCGACGAAGCACCTGCGGAAACGCCCGCTGTAGAGAGACCCGCTAACGAAGGTTCTGGGGATGCCGGCACAGACGGTGAAGCCAAAGAGTCCTAAACTGGTGACACACCATGGCGGACGATGAACAGCGGGTGTTTTTGGGGGTGGTGATTAGCCCCCATGGAATGAAGGGTGAGGTCAACATTCGGTCCTTTTCCGACGCGCCTGAAGCTTTGTCAGATTACGGAGCATTCACGGACGAAGCTGGCAACAAACTGAAGGTTTCCGGCCTTCGCCAAGGGCCAAAGGGCCCAGTGATGCGGTTCTCAGGGGTTGCGGATCGAAACGCTGCCGAGGCGCTGAAAGGCACCAAACTTTACGTGGGCCGGGACCAATTGCCTGAATTGGATCAGGACGAGTACTACCACAGCGATCTTGTGGGGCTGCGGGTCGAGGTGCATGGAGAGGCGATTGGCGCGGTGACGGCGGTCCACAATTTCGGTGCCGGGGACATCATCGAAATAGAACGCCCTGGACAGTCATCGGTAATGCTGCCGTTTACCCGGGAAATCGTGCCCCACGTGGATATCCCGGGTGGTGTGCTGGGGGCAGAACCCCCGCCCGGCTATTTCAACGGTACCGAGGATGAAGAGGACGAAACCGGCAAATGAACTGGGGGAAACAAGGGCACAGCCTGTGACCGAAAAACCTGGCGATCCTTGGACCGCCCGAGTTCTAACGCTCTATCCGGGGATGTTTCCGGGGCCCTTGGGGGAGTCTTTGGCCGGCACGGCCCTTAAAGATGGCCTTTGGGCGCTGGAAACGGTGGACATCCGCGGATTTGCGGGCGATAAACACGCCACCGTCGACGATGCACCGTTCGGCGGGGGTCCAGGAATGGTGATGCGGCCCGATGTGCTTGGAAAAGCCATCGATTCGGCGCGGGAAGCCGGGACCGAAGACTTGCCGTTGATTTACTTGTCACCCAGAGGGCGACGCCTAGATCAACAAAGGGTGCGGGCGTTAAGTACCGGTCCGGGAGCGACCCTGATATGTGGCCGGTTTGAAGGTGTGGACCAGCGGGTGCTGGACCAGCGGGATGTGGAGGAAATAAGCCTCGGAGATTTCGTCCTGTCCGGGGGGGAACCGGCGGCGCTGGCACTTATTGACGCGGTGGTACGGCTGCTGCCGGGGGTGATTGGGGACAATACATCGGCGGTCGAAGAAAGTTTTGAATTCGGGTTGTTGGAGTACCCCCAGTACACCAGACCTAGAGAATGGGAAAATCAAACGGTTCCAGAGGTTTTGCTGAGGGGTGACCACGAAAAGATCAAAGCGTGGCGGCGGGACCAGGCGGAAGCGGTAACAAAAGAGCGCCGATACGATTTGTGGCGGTCCAACCAAGCGGCTGGACAACAAAGCGCCGGAAAAAGACGAACGAAAAGGTGATGCCATGGATATGCTAAACGAATTCAACACAGCCCAGGCCGAGGCTTTAGACGCCGAGCGCCCCGTTCCCGATTTTGCCCCCGGTGATACGGTGCGTGTGAACGTGAAGGTCGTCGAAGGCAGTCGGGAACGCGTCCAGGCGTTTGAAGGCGTTTGCATCGCCCGCCGGAATCGCGGGCTGAACACATCGTTTACCGTACGCAAAATTTCCTATGGCGAAGGTGTGGAGCGCATTTTCCAGCTTTATTCCCGCAACATCGCCGGTGTGGAAGTCGTCCGCCGTGGCGTGGTGCGCCGGGCCAAACTTTATTACCTGCGCGGTCTTTCGGGCAAACGGGCGCGCATCGCGGAAAAGCAGGAATGGCGTGAAAACAAACCAAAGGCCAAGGCCACAGAGTCCGCGACAACGGAAAAATAACACCGGCGTAAGCGCCCGCGCCGGCCCCAACAGGGGACGATCCGGCGCAAAATTATTTCAGCGAAGGCCAGTGATGGCTAGTCCGAAAACTCTGTTCGAAAAGATTTGGGATAACCACGTTGTGGACGTGGCCAACGACGGCACGACGCTGCTGTACGTGGACCGCCACCTGGTGCACGAGGTCACAAGCCCCCAAGCTTTCGAAGGCATCCGCCTGGCCGGACGCAAAGTCCGGCGGCCAGATTTGACCCTGGCGGTGGCGGATCACAACGTTCCGACCATTGGCCGGGATCAAGGCATTATCGACCCGGAGGCCAAGATCCAGGTTGAAACCTTGGAGGCCAATTGCACCGAATTTGGCATCCAATATTTTTCCATGGACGATGTGCGCCAAGGAATTGTCCATGTGGTGGGCCCGGAACAGGGCATGACCCAACCCGGCATGACCATTGTGTGCGGCGATTCCCACACGGCCACCCACGGGGCGTTCGGGGCCTTGGCTTTTGGCATTGGCACGTCCGAGGTGGAGCACACCCTGGCCACCCAAACCCTGTTGCAACGGCGGCCGAAAACCATGCGCATCACCATCGAGGGCGACCTGCCCTTGGGTGTGACCGCCAAGGATTTGATTTTGGCCACGATCGGCATGATTGGGACCGCCGGGGCCACGGGCCATGTGATCGAATATTCGGGTTCTGCCATCCGTGGGCTTTCAATGGCCGGGCGCATGACGGTGTGCAATATGTCCATCGAAGCGGGCGCCAGGGCCGGACTGATCGCTCCCGACGACACCACTTTCGATTATTTGCGCGGGCGTCCCATGGCCCCCCAGGGTGAGGCGTTTGATCAGGCAGTGGCCGATTGGCGCACCTTGGCATCCGATCCCGGTACCGCCTACGACAAAGAGGTCAAATTAGACACTGCGGACATTGTCCCCCAAATTACCTGGGGGACAAGCCCGGAAGACGTGGTGCCGGTCACGGGCGCTGTGCCTGACCCCGCCGACGAAAAAGACGCTGGGCGTCGGGCCAAAATGGAACGATCCCTGGATTATATGGACTTGGTGGCGGGAACCCTGATGACCGACATCGCCATCGACCGGGTGTTCATCGGCAGCTGTACCAACGGCCGCATGGAAGATTTGCGCGCCGCCGCCCAGGTTGCCAAGGGTCGTACCGTGGCCAGCACCGTCAGCGCCATGGTGGTTCCTGGATCAGGGTTAATCAAACTTCAGGCGGAAAAAGAAGGGTTGGATAAGATTTTTCTGGATGCGGGATTTGAATGGCGGGACGCTGGGTGCTCCATGTGCCTAGCAATGAACGCCGACGTGTTAGAGCCGGGTGAGCGCTGCGCCTCCACATCCAACCGCAACTTCGAAGGCCGTCAGGGTCGCGGCGGGCGCACCCATCTGGTTAGTCCGGCCATGGCTGCGGCGGCAGCCGTATCCGGCCACCTCGCCGACGTCCGGGCCCTGGAAGACTAGGAGCACAAAGCCATGCAGTCGTTCACCACCCTGTCGGGCGTCGCGGCCCCTTTGCCATTGGTCAATATCGATACCGACATGATCATTCCAAAACAGTTCTTGAAGACAATCAAACGCACAGGTCTGGGAGTGCATTTGTTTGATGAATTACGACGCACCCCGGATGGCAAGGAAATCGATAACTTTGTTCTGAACCAGCCGAAGTTTCGCGATGCCTGCATTATGATTGCCGGGGCCAATTTTGGCTGCGGGTCCAGTCGCGAGCATGCCCCGTGGGCGCTGGCTGATTTCGGCCTGCGCGCGATCATTGCCCCCAGCTTTGCCGACATCTTTTTCAACAATTGTTTCCAGAACGGCATGCTGCCTATCGTTTTACCAGAGGATTTGGTTGCGGAGCTTATGCAGGAAGCCGCCAAAGGCGACAACCACACGCTCACAATTGATTTACCCGGCCAGCGTATTGTCCGCCCCGGTGGCCAGGAAATATCGTTCGAGGTGGATCCATTCCGCAAGGAATGCCTATTGAACGGATTGGACGACATCGGGCTCACGTTAAAGAGATCCAAAAAAATATCGGAGTTTGAAATCAATCAGCGTGCTGCGCAGCCTTGGTCGGCAGCGCACGCCCCAATAGTTTGGAGTTCAAAAGAGTATGGCTAATTTGGGTACGTTGTTATTTTTACCGGGTGATGGGATCGGACCGGAAGTCATGGATGAGGTCCGGCGGGTTTGTGCGTGGCTTTCCAAGGCCCACGGCCATGATTTCGAAATCGTCGAAGGCTTGGTGGGCGGCGCGTCTTATGACGCCCATGGAACACCATTGACCGACGACACCCTGGATCAGTCTAAGGCCGCGGATGCCGTGCTTCTTGGTGCCGTTGGCGGGCCAAAATGGGATGATCTGGACTTCGCGGTAAAGCCAGAACGCGGCTTGCTACGCCTGCGCAAAGAAATGGATTTGTATGCCAATCTGCGCCCCGCCGTGGTGTTCGATGCGCTGGTTGATGCGTCGTCTCTGAAGCCTGATTTAGTTTCCGGGCTGGATATTTTGATCGTTCGCGAACTGACCGGGGGCATATATTTCGGTGAGCCCAGAGGGATCGAAGACTTGGGCGATGGCACCTTCCGCGGGGTCAACACTCAAGTTTATGAGACAGAAGAAATTCGCCGGGTGGGTCGGGTCGCGTTTGATCTGGCGCGCCAACGCGGGAGCCGGGTGTGCTCTGTGGAAAAATCCAACGTCATGGAATCCGGCCTGCTGTGGCGCAACGAAATGGATAAACTTCACCAGGCTGAATACGCTGATATGGCGCTTTCCCACATGTACGCCGACAATTGCGCAATGCAGCTTGTGCGAGAGCCAAAGCAGTTCGACGTGATTGTCACCGACAATCTGTTTGGCGACATGTTGTCCGACGAAGCCGCCATGCTGACCGGGTCTCTGGGAATGCTTCCCAGTGCATCCCTGGGCAACACGGATGGCAAAGGACGCCGCGCGGCGTTGTACGAGCCGGTGCATGGCAGCGCACCAGACCTTGCGGGAACGGGCGCGGCCAACCCTCTTGCAACAATTTTGAGCTTCGCCATGATGTTGCGATATTCGTTCGGTCTTGAATCCGAGGCCGCAGAAATCGAGACCGCGGCTGGCAAGATTCTAAAAGGTGGCCTTCGCACGGCGGACATAATGCAACCTGGCATGGCAAAAGTTTCCACCCATGTCATGGGCGAAGCGTTGATTGGTGCGTTAGAGAAATCGGAAATAGCTGCGGCCTAGGTCGCCGCAAAAAAAAGGGCAAAACAATGGGATATCGCGTTGCCGTAGTGGGTGCCACTGGCAGAGTAGGTGACGAAACGCTGAACATTCTGGACGAGCGTAAGTTCGACGTGGATGAGATCGCCGCGGTGGCCTCGGAACGCTCGGCGGGGAAGGAAGTCAGCTTTGGCCAAGACAATGTGCTGAAGGTTCAGGCCCTCGATACGTTCGATTTCAATGGATGGGATTTGGCGTTGTTTTCTCCCGGAGCAAAGGTGTCGGCGGAATTTGCGCCAAAGGCAGCAGCAGCGGGGTGCACGGTGATCGACAACACCTCGCATTTCCGCATGGACCCCGACGTGCCGTTGGTGGTGCCAGAGGTCAACGCGGATGCGGTCAATGCGTTCACCACTAAAAATATCATCGCAAACCCGAATTGTTCGACCATTCAAATGGTCGTGGCCCTGAAGCCCCTGCATGATCGCGCAAAGATCAAGCGCGTGGTGGTGTCCACATACCAGTCCACGTCAGGCGGCGGCAACGCTGCAATGGACGAGCTGTTCGACCAAACCAAAGGCATCTACGCCACGGTTTCTCCTGCACCAAAGGTGTTCCCGAAGCAAATCGCCTTCAATGTGATTCCCCACATCGATGTGTTCATGGAAGACGGCTACACCAAGGAAGAATGGAAGATGGTGGCGGAGACCAAGAAAATCTTGGACCCGTCCATCAAGGTCACCGCTACTTGTGTGCGCGTTCCCGTTTTCGTGGGCCATGCGGAAGCCGTGAACGTGGAGTTCGAGAACCCATTGTCGCCCGACGAAGCTCGGGACATTCTGCGCGAAGCCCCCGGTTTGATGGTGGTGGATAGCCCGGAAGACAACGATTATGTGACGCCGGTGGAAAGTGCAGGCGAATCCGCCACGTTTGTCAGCCGCATTCGCGAGGATGCAACCGTGGAAAACGCCCTGAATCTGTGGGTCGTGGCGGACAATTTGCGCAAAGGAGCCGCCCTGAATTCCGTGCAAATTGCCGAATTGCTGGTCAATCGCAAGCTGTTGCAGGCGGCTTGAATTCAGCCACATGGTCGGCCTTCCGTTGACGGGGCCGAATCCCCGGCCCTACAATCCGTCCATGGATCGGTAGCGTTTGGCGCTGCTCGGAGAATTCATGACAAATTCCAATCGGCCGCTATCTCCCCACCTGCAGGTCTATCGACCGCAGTGGACAATGATTCTGTCAATCCTGCACAGAATCACTGGCGTGGCGTTGGGATTGGGAACTTTATTGTTGGCATGGTGGCTGGTGGCCGCCGCCACCGGCCCTGACGCATTCGCCACCGCCCAGTCCATTGTCGGCTCGATCCCGGGTCGGTTCGTGCTGTTGGGCTTCACCTTTTCGCTGTTTTATCATTTGACCAATGGCATACGGCATTTGTTCTGGGACGTGGGCGTGGGGTTCGAACTAAAAGCCGCGCAAAAGTCCGGCTGGTTCGCCTTGGCTTTGGCGGTAGTTCTGACAGTGGCGTCCTGGTACGTGGGCTATGCAATGCGGGGTCCGGTATGACGTTGCGATCTCCATTGGGGCGCGCGCGGGGCATGGGTTCCGCTCGAAAAGGCGCTGATCTTTGGTGGCTGCAGCGGGTGACCGCCGTTGCCTTGATCCCCTTATCCATTTGGCTGATGGCCTCTTTTATTTCATTGACCGGTGCTGACCACGCCCGTTTCACCGAATGGGTGGCATCGCCCATCAATGCGGTAGCCTTGTTATTGGCCATTACCACATCGTTCTATCATTTCAAGGTGGGCATGGACGTTGTCATCGAAGACTATGTGCATTCCGAGGGCATCAAGATCGCTAGTCTGTTGTTCACAACATTTGCCACCGTGCTCGTGGGCGCTGTCTGCGCCTTCGCGGTCCTGAAACTGGCTCTGTAGTCCGTTGGCCCCAGCGTATCAAATCATCGACCACACCTATGATGTGGTTGTCGTCGGCGCTGGCGGTGCGGGCTTGCGGGCTGCACTTGGCATGGCCGAAGCCGGCCTGCGCACCGCCTGCATCACCAAGGTTTTCCCAACCCGCAGCCACACCGTAGCGGCTCAGGGCGGTATTTCTGCGGCGCTGGGCAACATGGGCGAGGACGACTGGCGCTGGCACATGTACGACACCGTCAAAGGATCTGACTGGCTGGGCGATCAGGACGCCATTGAGTTCATGGTCAAGGCCGGGCCCGAATCGGTCATCGAGCTAGAGCATTACGGCGTACCGTTCTCCCGTACCGAAGATGGCCGCATTTATCAGCGGGCCTTCGGCGGCATGACCACTAACTTCGGCGAAGGCCAAGCCATGCGCACCTGCGCCGCCGCTGACCGCACCGGCCACGCGATTTTGCACGCCCTGTATCAGCAATCCCTGAAACACGACGCGAAATTCTTCATTGAATATTTCGCCATAGATTTGATCATGGACGATGCCGGGGCATGCCGGGGAATCATGGCGTGGAACTTGGAAGACGGCACTATTCACCGGTTCCGGTCCCACATCGTGGTGATGGCCACCGGCGGCATGGGGCGCATGTACCAATCCACCACCGCCGCCCACACTTGCACTGGGGACGGCTGCGGCATGGCGTTACGGGCCGGTCTGCCCCTGCAAGACATGGAATTTGTCCAATTCCATCCCACCGGTATTTATGGATCAGGCGTGTTGGTCACCGAAGGCGCCCGAGGCGAAGGCGGGTATTTGGCGAATTCCAAGGGAGAACGGTTCATGGAAACCTATGCCCCCAGCGCCAAGGATCTGGCTTCCCGAGACGTGGTCAGCCGTGCCATTTCACTGGAAATTCGTGCCGACCGTGGGGTGGGCGAACTCGGCGACCACATCCACCTGCATGTGGATCACCTGGGTGATAGCGTCCTCAAAGAACGGCTGCCCGGGGTCATTGAAAACGGCCGGGTGTTCGCCGGGGTGGACGTCACCAAAGAACCGATCCCGGTCTTGCCCACCGCCCACTACAACATGGGTGGCATCCCCACCAACATTGCGGGGGAGGCGTTGATCCCAACCGAGGCAGATCCCAAGGCCGTGGTTCCGGGATTAATGGCCATTGGCGAGGGATCGTGCGTTTCGGTTCATGGCGCCAATCGCCTGGGATCAAATTCTCTATTGGATCTGGTGGTGTTCGGTCGTGCCGCCGCCGATTATGCCGCCGAAAATCTGCAGCCCGATTCCACCCACAAGGAATTGCCAAAAGGTGCGGGAGCCGCCGCCCTTGAACGACTGGATGGTTTCCGCCACTCAGCCGGTGGAACCCCCACGGCAAGAATCCGCAAAGCCATGCAGAAAACAATGCAGGAAACCTGCGCCGTGTTCCGCACCGAAGAGCTACTGGACGAAGGCAAGACCAGGATGGCAGAGGTTTGGGACATGATGCCCGACATCGCTGTTTCCGATCGCTCGATGATGTGGAACACCGACCTGGTCGAAACCTTAGAGCTGGATAATTTGTTGCGCCAGGCCGTGGTCACCTTGCATTCTGCCGCCGCCCGCAAGGAAAGCCGTGGCGCCCACGCCCGAGAAGATTTCAAAGAGCGGGACGACGAAAATTGGATGAAGCACAGTGTTTCCAGGCTGGACGAAAATGGCGGCGTCACCATGATCTATCGGGATGTGCAATCGATGCCTCTGACTGACGAAATTGACCCCATCCCTCCGAAACCTAGAGTCTATTAATGTGGGCCAGAAAGCTGCCCAGGCGCGGACAATGGATTAGGCGAGATGGTTGAATTCTCATTACCAAAAAATTCCAAGATTGGCCAAGGGAACAAATTCCCGGCGCCCGAAGGCGCCACCAACGTCAGGACTTTCAAGGTCTATCGCTGGAGCCCCGACGGCAATGCCAATCCGACTCTTGATAGTTTTGACGTGGATTTGGACACCTGCGGGCCCATGGTTTTGGACGCGCTGAACCAGATCAAAGACGAAACGGATTCAACCCTGACATTTCGCAAGTCGTGCCGAGAAGGCGTGTGCGGCAGCTGCGCTATGAATATTGACGGCACCAACACCTTGGCCTGCACAAAACCGACCAGCGACGTGAAAGGGGAGGTGCACATTTATCCCCTGCCCCATTTACCGGTGGTGAAGGATTTGGTGGGCGACCTGACCAATTTTTACGCCCAGTACGCGTCCATTGGGCCGTGGCTCCAGGCAGAAACTGCTGCGCCACCGCGCCGGGAGCGCCTTCAAAGCCCCGAAGATCGCGCCAAACTGGATGGACTGTGGGAGTGCATATTGTGCGCCTGTTGTTCCACCAGCTGCCCCAGCTATTGGTGGAATTCAGACCGTTTCCTGGGCCCCGCGACCCTTTTGCAATCCTATCGATGGATCGTGGATACCCGTGACGAACACACCGGCGAACGCCTAGATCAATTGGAAGACCCCTATCGGCTGTATCGTTGCCACACGATTTTGAATTGCTCGGCCACTTGTCCAAAGGGCCTGAACCCGGCAAAATCCATCGCCGAAATAAAAAAATTGATGGTAGAGCGCCGGTCTTAGGCTGCCGTGGTTATTCGGTGCGGCACCCCATAATCCGGTGCAAGGCTTCCGGGGTGATGACACAGCCGCGAAGATTAGTGCGTCAAACTTCGGCACCCGAAAAATCGGCGCCGATGATTTCAGCCCGCACCCCATCATCGTCGCCGTCCAGCCATCGCTTGTGGGATTTTAGTGTCCGCTCCAGATCTTCTTGATCCATGGAAACCTCCGGGCCGGCGACCTGTTACCAAACGAACGATTGCATCGTAATGGTGGACGCGGCCTGATTTCCACCATCAATTCCGCTAGAAACGAAAACAGAGTCTATGCCCGACCGGGACGCCCCGGTAATGTCCGTTGTCAAACTGTCGCCCACTGCCACCAATCGATCTTTTGGTATTCCTGGCATCAATGCCTGACAGGCATCATACGCGCCGCCGTCGGGTTTGCCGTGGTATTGGACGTGGCCACCGATGGCCTCGTAGGCCGCTGCAACGGCGCCAGCACAAGGAATACGGCGGTCGCCCCGTAACACCACCCGGTCAGGATTGGCGCAAATCATGGGTGTCCCACGGGCATGCGCGGCGGCCAAAAATTTGGCGTAATCGGCTTCGCTCTCTGTCTCGTCGTCAAAAAGGCCGGTATTCAGAATGAAATCGCAATCGATTGGGTCCGCGACCCGTTCCAGGGGCAAGCCATCCAGCAAGCCCCAATCCCGCTCTGGTCCCAGATGGTAAAATTTCGACCCCAACTTTTGGTGCCATGCATCGGGGTTGGTCAGGGCTGCTCGGGTTAAATCACCCGACGTCACGATGCCGTCGTACGCTTCGGGCGGAATGCCGAACCCCGCAACTTGCTCCGCAACAGATGCCGCCCGCCGTGGTGCGTTGGACAACAACACCAGGTGCCAGCCGGCCGCCCGTAAATGCTCCAGACAATCCACCGCTCCGGCCATGGGCTTTACGCCATCGTGCAAAACCCCCCACAAATCGAGAATGGCGCCATCGTAGCGGCCCACCAACTGGGCGATTCCAGGCAAAGATGTTGGGACCATTTAGGCTGAATCCCGGGAGGGCATGGGCTCACCGAACAGGAATCCTTGGCCCAGATCGACGTTGAGTTCCAACAAGCCGACAACCTCGGGCTCGCGTTCGACTTTTTCGGCGATCAGATCGATTCTGGCCCGCTTCATAGCCTCTTTCAAATCGGCAACATGGATGGACATTTCTGATTGGGTTTGAACCGACAAAAGCTTTTCCGCTTCAAGTTTGATGAACCGAAATTGACGTTCCGCTAGCGATTCGAAATTCAAATTCAGCTCACTGACATTATCCATGGAAAATCTGAACCCAAGGGCGCGGAGTTCCGCCAATCGGGGTGCGATCACCGGATCCTCGGCATCTTGCTGACTTAGCTCGAAAAACAGGGCCTCAGCCAATTCTGAATTCCGTTCTAAAAATTCAGTCAGCTGAGGAAAAAAGTCCTGATCCGCCAGAGCGTGACGGGACAGATTGCAAAAAAATCCCACCTCCAATTTGTCACGGCGAACCCGGCGGACCAACTGGATACAACGAAACAACAAGAAATTGTCGATCGTGGCGATTAGCCCCTGTTCCCCCGCGACCTGCAAATACTGTTGGGGCAACATCACCGTTCCGTCTTCGCGACGGATGCGGCTGAACACTTCGTAGAATCGAATTTTTCGCTGGGGTAAACTGACCACCGGCTGCAAATACAAATCCACCCGGTTTTGTTCCAACCCAACCCGAAGGGTGTCCAAAATTTCCGCCGGACTAAGGTCGTCAGCCATTATTTCCGGGGCAAAATCTTCTGTCATCGAATCGCCGCTGCCGGGCGTTCGTTTGTCGGTCAATTTTTTCAGAAGCCCGCGAATGACCCGCATTTCGCCGACAACGTCCTGCTGTCCGCCCGAGCCCTGGCCAATGCCCACGGTCGCCCGGATATCGTCAATATTGGTCTGTACGCGGGTGATCTTACGCTCCAAGGCGGCTTGCGAATTCGCTAAGGCCTCTAACGCCGCTGCAACCGACCGTCGCTGGGCTCTGGCAGAAACCGCTTCGTGAACCCAAAAGAGGCCAAAAAAAACGCCGCCGCCGACGGCCAGTCCAAAGCCAATTCCGGCGTCGTCATTCCAGCCAACGGCCAGCCACCACGCAAAGGCTGCGATACCAGCGTAGGCAGCCAGTAAGAGACTGTGAACAAGACCGCGATTGTTCATTGCGGATGCGACGCGGTCCCCACCGCCTCTGCCACCGAAGAAAAGCCGTCTTTTTTCAAAAGTGCCGCCAGTTCGTTGTGAATGCGTTGGATCAATCCGGGGCCATTGTAAACCAGGGCGGTATAAAGTTCGGTCAAGGATGCCCCCGCGCGTAATTTGGCGTAAGCATCGGCACCGGATGAAATCCCCCCAACCCCGATCAACGTCAGACGCCCTTCCGTCAGGCGGTACATGTCGGCTAGGACCTGGGTGCTGAGGGCAAACAATGGGTCGCCGCTCAAACCGCCAGCTTCCCCCGCATTGGTACCGGTCAAGCCATCACGAAGACCGGTGCTGGTGTTGCTGATCACCAGACCATCAACGGATCGGTCCAAGACTACCCTGGCAATCGCTTCACATCCCGCCGGGTCTAGATCGGGGGCGATTTTTACCAGAACCGGGGTTGGCGACCCAGCGTCGTCACGTGCCCCGAGGACGGCCTGCACCAATTCATCCAAGGGTTCGGCATTTTGCATCTCCCGCAGGCCTGGCGTATTGGGGGACGAAACATTGACGACCAAGAAATCTACTAGGGGTGCCAACGTTCGAGCACATTGGGCGCAATCAGCCGGGGCGTCCTGACTGTCGCGATTGGGACCGATGTTGGCGGCGACGATGCCTGGGACTGTATTCCGCTTAGCAAGGCGGATGGCCGCGGAGTCCAGGCCCTTGTTGTTGAAACCCATCCGATTGATCACAGCCCGGTCAGACGCCAGGCGGAACAACCGGGGTTTTGGGTTCCCTGCCTGGGGCCGCAATGTGATGGTCCCTACCTCCACAAATCCCACCCCGAACCGAAGGAATTCGTTTGCCACTTCGGCGTTCTTGTCGTACCCGGCGGCCAGGCCCAAGGGGCTGGAAAATTTCAAGCCCAGGGCCTTTGTTGCGAGGCTGGATGGGGATGTTTGCCCCAAAGGTCGTGCTAGTCCGGTTTTAACCGCACTGATTGTAATTTGATGGGCCGTTTCAGGGTCCAGCGATCGCAAAACCCGGGCACCAAGGTCAAAGAAGCCGGCCAATCTCATCTCCTTGATCTTGGGGATCAACGGGCTTTATACACCCGGGGTCATCGTTGGCAGGTGTATTAACCCGTTTCGAGACCGGATAGACCACAAAATCGTCATCTTTTCCGGGCACAGTCATTTCGGATAATTCCAATTGGTTGGCCGGAACTTCGCCAAGCCACCCAGCGTATTGTTCCGTCACCAAAATGACCGGCATCCTGTGATGAATTGGCCGGACAAAAGCGCTGGCTGCCGTCGTCAGGATCGCGAAGGATTCGATGGTTTGATTTCTTTGGGGTTCGATCCATGTTTCCCACACACCCGCAAAGCAGAACACGGCTTTGTCCTCGCGGCGAAATAAATGGGGCTGGCGACCACCAGCGGTAACGGTCCACTCGTAAAACCCATCCGCCGGGACCAGGCACCGACGAGATTGGTAGGCGGACCGAAACGAAGCAACCTTTGCGATGGTTTCGGACCTGGCGTTGATAAGTGGTTTTCCCTTTAGTCCCTGGGAAGAATTTCCGGGAATTAGCCCCCAGCGCATGAGCACCAGCGCCCGCCCGCCCGCCCTTAAATGGCACACAACGGGCGCTTGTTGAGTGGGGGCAATATTGTACCGTTCTGGGAAATTTGGCGATCCACCGGCCTGAAAAATGCGCTCCAGGGCCTCCGGTGGAGAGTTCAGTTTATAACGACCGCACATGGAATTAAGGTTTGTGTGTCACCGTCAATTTGCGGAAAATGCGACTGCATCCTAACGTTGAATTTCTGTAGGAATATTATCTTAGTGTGTCGATTTAAAAGTTGTATGAGTATGCCCCAATGTTGAGTCATGAGGGAGTTTGGGATGCAATTGATTCGGTTTCTAGGTCCAATGGGCTTTCGACTTCCGCGCTTGCACAAAAGGCAGGTCTGGACGCCACAACCTTTAATTCCAGAAAGCGAGTTACCGCGGAAGGCAAACGCCGGTGGCCGAGTACCGACAGTATTTCGAAAGTGTTGGCAGTCACCGGCACAAATCTGACTGAATTTATATCGTACACGGGTGAGCCCGGCAGTAGCCCTGGCCAATGTCGACTGCCAATTATTCGGTCCGGACAAACCCTTGATGACTAATTTTTTTACGACGACGGCAATCCAGCGGGTCAGAAATGGGATGCGATGGTTTTCATGGACACTAGCCAGGGCAGACTGTCCGCGTTGGAGGTTGGCGACCAAAGCATGATGCCGGTCTTCCGAAAGGGTGGCATCATCGTTATTTTCCCGTCGGAGAAAATCAGTCGCGGCGACCGCGTGGTGGTTCGGACCAATGACAGGAAAATTCTGATCCGCGAACTGATTCGTCGAACCAGCCAGAAAATTTTTCTGCGGGATCTCACCCATCAGGAGCCAGAGGCAGAGATCACAATGGACCACGTGACCTGGATCGCGCGCATCATGTGGGCTGGCCAATAGCGACGGCCCAAAGATTTGGAACCAGAGACGCTATTCGACAAGCTGTCCATCACGGCCCCGTTGAATTAATGCAATTGATTCAGGAATCCCATACAGGGCAATCACCGACCCCATGCGCGGCCCTTGGGATTGACCGAACAGGACCTCGTACAGGGCCCTGAACCAATCTCGCAAGTTTTCGTAATCGTGCGCGCGGCCAACCGAATAGACCTCGGTTTGGATATCCGCCGCCGCCGCGCGCTCTGGCATCCCCTGCAAAGCGACGATTAAGTCATCCATGGCTTTTTGCTCCCGCGAATCCGGGGCCCGATGCGCCTTGGTTGGCACGATAAAGTCCCGGTAGTAGCGGATCGCGTATCCAACCATTTGATCCAGGATCGGATTGTCGGTGGGGTTCGCCCCGGGCGCATATCGACCGAGAAACCCCCACAACACGTTTGCATCGTCGGTGTTACAGGCGCTGACTAAGTTCAGCAGCATGGCAAATGAAACCGGGACCTTCTCGTCTGGGGGAGTGACTGCGTGAATAAACCATGCCGGGTTAGCAATCTGCTCTTGCGGCTTTTGGCTGTAGAATTTCGACAGGTGGCCCAGATATTCGTCTACGGCTTTGGGGATAATATCGAAAAACAGTCGTTTCGCCCGGCCGGGGGACTGGAACATGTACAGCTGCAAACTTTCCGGCGACGCATATGACAACCATTCATCAATTGTCAGACCGTTGCCTCGAGATTTGGAAATTTTCTCGCCATTTTCGTTTAAAAACAGCTCGTAAATGAACGTCTCGGGGGGCGTACCACCTAAAATTTTGCAAATTCGGCTGGAAAGACGCACCGAATCAATCAAATCCTTGCCGGACATTTCGTACTGGGTGCCCAATGCCATCCACCGCATGGCCCAATCGGCTTTCCACTGAAGCTTGCAATTGCCACCTGTCACCAGGGTTTCAGTCGGGGTCCCGTCTTCTTCGCGGTACACCAAGGTTCCGGCTTCCACATCGGTTTCAAGAACCGCGGCTTGCAGCACATTGCCGGAAACCTTGCTGACGGGCAGGAACGGGCTGTACGTGGCGCGGCGTATTTCCCCCAACGTTGGAGAAACAACTTCCACCACCGCTTGATGGTGCCGTAACACGGTCCGCATGGCATCGTCAAAACGACCGGATTGATAACATTCGGTCGCCGACAAAAATTCGTACTCAAACCCGTACCGATCAAGAAATTCCCGCAGCATGGCGTTGTTGTGGTGGGCAAAACTTTCATGGGTGCCAAACGGATCAGGGACTTGGCTCAAAGGCTTGCCGATGTGGGCCGCCAGCATTTCCTTGTTGGGGATGTTGTCCGGGACAGCACGCATCCCGTCCATGTCATCGGAAAAAGCGATTAACCGACTTGGCACATCCGAAATCGCAGTGAATGCTTGGCGTACCATTGTTGTCCGCGCCACCTCACCAAACGTTCCGATGTGAGGCAGCCCCGACGGCCCATAGCCCGTCTGAAATAAAACCTCTGGGATCGGCGATTTAGATTTTTCCAAGCGTTTCGTCAGTTTACGAGCCTCGCGGAACGGCCAAGCGTTGCTGGACATGGCGATGTCGGAAAGATCAGACATAGGGGCAGACAATGACTAGGTAATTTGGGCGAGTGACCTCCAAAATTAGAGCACAATCGGGCGATAGGGAATCAATTTGATATGTCTCAGCTGAGTGATCCCTGAATTTCGGGCGGCTTGAATGGCTACCCCTATAATGGGGCATGCCCACGGATTTCCACCCTCCCCCCATATCCGCTACCACGCGCGAAATACCCGTTCTCCAAGCTGACGCCTTGGTGGTGGGGCCGGTGGATGCGATTTTCCTTTCGTCTGAGGGAGAGATCGACGAACTGCCCCGGCTCCAAGCCGCGCGCCGGGCGCAAAAATCCCCCCCGCTCTTGTGCCACGGCCCAGCGGTGGCGGCTCAGCTTGGGGCCGGGCAATTCCAATCCCTGGACGTCCTGGAACTGTTTGCATTTGTACGCCCCGCCGTTTTTTGCCTTCCCACCCCTGGTGGCTTGGCCGCCGCCCTAATGCTACCGCCGCCGCGCGATGCAGACTCCGCGGTGGCCATTTTACCCCTGGCTGCCAAGGCCCTGCTGGAGGAATTGGCGTCAGCAGGGGGGCGCGAGTTCGCCCCAGAAATTGCCCAAATGATGGCATCTTCCGGCTGGATTTGGGGACCATGGGTTTTGGGAGCGTTGCGCACCTCGCCAAAATCTGCGGCCCTGCCGCCAAAAATTTGGGAGGCGCTGCCCGAATGGCGAGAAGAAGCGCCGCCACCGCCGCCGGGGGATGATCCTGTGTTGCCCGAACAGGCGTTAAAACGATTGGGGCAATTGCTTGGATCCAGGGCGGAAAGCAGACCGCAGCAGCAAGAATTCGCGGCCGCATCGACAACGGCTTTTGCCCCAAGGTCCGAAGCCGGTGCGCCCAACGTGGTTTTAGCTGAGGCAGGAACCGGGGTCGGTAAAACCCTTGGCTATGTCGCCGCCGCAAGCCTGTGGGCAGAACGCAATCAGGGCCCGATCTGGATTTCTACCTACACCCGCAATCTCCAGCGCCAGGTGGATCAGGAACTGGACAAGTTGTTCCCCGACCCAGCGGCAAAGCGGCGAAAGACTGTGATTCGCAAAGGCCGCGAAAATTATCTGTGCCTTCTTAATTTGGCGGAAAGCAGCAACCGCGCCCAATTGGGCGGCGGCGTGGCGTTGGGGCTGATGATGCGGTGGGTGTTGGCCACCCGCGACGGGGATACCGGTGGCGACTTCCCCGCGTGGCTGCCCAGTTTGGTGGGGTACGAACCGACGATTGGCCTCACTGACAGGCGGGGGGAATGCATTTATTCGGCTTGCGATCACTACCAACGATGCTTCATCGAGCGGACCCAGCGCCGGGCCCGCACGGCCCAACTGGTGATCGCCAACCACGCCCTGGTCATGGCCAATGCCGTCCGCGCCTCCAGCGCGCTGGATCGGCCTACGCGCATCGTTTTCGACGAAGGCCATCATTTGTTTGATGCGGCGGACTCCGCGTTTGCTGCTCACTTATCGGGGGTCGAGACGGCCGAGTTGCGCCGCTGGATTCGGGGTGCCGAGGGCGGTCGTGGCCGCCGGGCCCGGGGATTGGAAAAGCGGATCAGCGATTTGGCGACCAAGGGCACTCCGGCAGCCGACGCCCTGCGCCTTGCTGTGCGTGCGGCCGGGCGATTGCCGTCCCAGGGTTGGATGACCCGGGTGCGATCCCTGACTGGCAACAGCGGTCCGGCCGAGGCATTTTTGGTGGGGGTTCATCGCCAAGTTGAGGGCCGCCAAAACGGCTACCCGGGGGCCTATTCGTTGGAGGCAGCGACTGCCAACCCTGACCCGCAATTAGTCGATGCTGGGGAGGAGCTAAAGACAGCTCTGATTGCCTTGGCAAAGCCACTGGAGGCGTTAAATCAAGCCCTGGTGGCGCGTCTGGATGATGACACTGCGCAAATGGAAACCAGCACCCGCCAACGAATCGAAGCAGCCTGTAGGGGCCTGGAATGGCGGCGGGATATGGTGAAGGCATGGGCATCCATGCTGGCCGACCTGGAATCCGGAGCGCCGGAGGGTTTTGTCGACTGGTTTTCCATCGAACGATCCGGCGGCAATGATGTGGATGTGGGGATGCACCGCCATTGGATCGACCCCACCCAACCGTTCGCCGGCGCTGTGCTGAAACCGGCCCACGGAGTCCTAATAACCTCGGCCAGCCTACGAGACAGCCAAGCCCCAGATGCCGCGGATCCCAGTTATAAAGGCGAGCCACAGCCTGGTGGGTCGGAAGACGCAAGTTGGCTGGCGGCAGAGGTTCGCACGGGTGCGCACCATTTGGCCCTGCCCGCCCGGCGCGTGGGCCTGGAATCACCCTTTGATTATGGGGCCCAAACGCAAATCTACATTGTCCGCGATGTGCGCCGGGATGACCCCGCCCAAGTAGCGGCGGCATACCGGGATTTATTCGTGGCGGCTGGCGGCGGTGGATTGGGGCTGTTCACGGCCATCCAACGCTTACGCGGAGTGCACGAACGCATCGCCCCGAAATTGGCTGACGCCGGCATCGGGTTGCTTGCCCAACACGTGGACGCCATGGATACCGGAACCTTGGTGGATATTTTTCGGGCGGAGACCGATGCCTGCCTGCTGGGCACCGACGCAGTGCGCGACGGGGTTGATGTGCCGGGTAACAGCCTGCGGCTAATAATCTTTGACCGGGTTCCCTGGCCGCGTCCAGATATTTTGCACCGAGCCCGCAAGGCAGCGTTTGGCGGCGCTGCCTATGATGACCGCATCGCCCGGCTGCGGTTAAAGCAAGCGTTTGGCCGTCTGGTGCGCCGAGGCACCGACCGGGGGGTGTTCGTGATGTTGGATTCCCGCACCCCTTCCCGGCTGACCACGGCTTTTCCGGAAGCAGTGGAAATTCAGCGCACTGGGATCAAAGACGCCATCGACGGGGTCGCCGCTTTCCTGGAGGATTCGGAAGACTAGGCCTGCCGAACGACGATTGGGCTTGCCGGTGTCTCGCTGCCTCTCCTATGGTGCCGAAATCTTTAAGCGAACGAATTGGGCGAGTTGCATGGAACACACGGCGCTTATCTACACAATGGTCCTGATGTCCGCTGCAGACAGCGACATGACGGACTCCGAGCTCTTTACCATCGGTGAGTTGGTTAGGACCTTGCCGGCATTTGAAGGGTTCAATCCTGACCAGCTGCCCAAAACCACCGAGGATTGCGCCAATATCTTGGGCCAAGAGGGAGGCATGGAGACGGTAATCAGCTTGGTCAAAGATTCTTTGCCTGATCGTTTGCGTGAAACCGCATACGCCTTGGCATGTGACATTGCCGCCGTTGACGGCTCGGTGGGTCAAGAAGAAGCACGGCTTTTGGAGTTGCTGCGCCATGGCTTGGACATCGAACGCTTGGTAGCCGCCGCAATCGAACGCGGCGCAAGAGCCCACTACCAAACAGTGGACTGAGGGCGGACTAACCCCGGCCTATCCGGCCAGCGACTTCACCCAGCCCAAGACAACATCTACACCTTCGCGCCAGTTCTGATCTTCGGTGCGACGCGACGCTTTGCGCGGTTTGAAACTGTGATCCCCGTCCTCCATCCAGCGCAGGAAAATTTTGCGCGATAATTTGTAGCCCTTGACATCATCCTGTGATCCCAGGGAATCTCGAGTTCCCTGAACCACCAACATTGGCGTAGCCATATCTGCCAAATGCTCGACCCGGGTTTTTTCGGGTCGCCCGGGCGGGTGGAAAGGATAGCCCAGGCAAACAACTCCCCGCACACCGGCGTCTGCGGCGACCATGGTGGCAATGCGCCCGCCCATAGATTTACCGCCAATGATGATGGCACTGGGTGGGATCCCATCGCCCTCCAGGCCGGCGATCACAGCGTGCCAGGATTCCATCAGAACCGGGGCTCGATCTGGGGGTCGCCTTGTGCCCTCGGCCCGGCGGCGACGCATATAGGGAAATTCGAACCGGGCCGTGGGCACGCCACCTGCCGCCAATTCATTGGCAAAAAATTCCATGAACGGGCTGTCCATCGGGGCCCCAGCCCCATGGGCGAGCACAACTACTGGGCTCGACCCAGGTTTTCCAGCCCAAACAATCTCGTCAGTCATTATTCGGCGCCCGGTCGCTATCTGCCCCGGGAATCAAAATTTTAGGGCGCGGGCGCGGGATCAGGGGCGGGTGTGGGAATCACTTCGTCAACCGGTAGCGCTTCGACCTCCACAATCGGTGTCCCGTCCATGTTGAAGCGTTCGATCACCACACCTTCCATCAATCCAGTATAAAAACCTTCCATGGCCCGACGGGAGATTTGGTCTTCCATGTAGCCGACCACTTCTTCAAGGGGCGGCGGGGTGCCCGGTCGACGATCGGTGACCAATATGACGTGCCAGCCAAATTCGGTCTGGATTGGCTCCGGGGTCATTTGGCCAATGCCCAGAGCAAACGCGGCGACTTCAAACTCGGGAATGGTCTGGCCAGCGCCAAGATAATCCAGATCGCCCCCAGCCACATTGGACGGCCCCAGGGAACGTTCCCGCGCCATTTGCGCAAAATCCGCACCTTCTTGGATCAGGCCAATGATGTCAAAGGCCTCTTCCTGGGTTTCTACCAAGATGTGGCTGACTCGGACTTCTTCCAGGGCGGCAGATTCTTCGACGATTTTTGCGTATTCCAGAGCCATGGCTTCATCGGTCATCGCTGCAGCGATGGCTTCGCGCAACAAAGCATCCTCAACCAATTGATCCAGAAAAATCCGGGTTTTTTCCATAATTTCTGGATTGTCAAACATGCCCTGGGCCCTACCCCGCCGGGAGGCGAGCATGCGATCAATGGCGCCTGTCAGCAATTGATCCCAAAGGGCCACAATCGGGATTTGTTGCAGCTCGGGGTTCAGAGTCTGAAAAAACAGGACGATTTCGGAAGCTCGAATTTCCTCGCCGTCGACCAGAGCCACAATTGGATCAGCAGCAGGATCCAGCGGCGTCGCATCCTCAGCCCCAGGTACCGGGTCAGCAGCAGGTACCGGTTCGGCGGCGAGGTGGGTAGCGGCGAAAGCGCCGACAGCGCCGCCCATGACAAAAACGGTGGCCAAAAGCGTTGTGCGAAACATTTCGGAGTCCCCCCGTTTTCCGATGATTGATCAGGCTAAACCAGCGTGCACCCTAACTGCCGCGCCATTTGTCCGCAAGTTATGGCGCAGTGCAGCTATGAAATTCGATCGCCCCAGTCAATGGTCGATGTCCGGAGCATGGACATGATAATTCACGTCATCGTCGCCGCCAACGATATAAGGGCCAACATGCCCATAGTGAGCCCAACCACACGATCACACATGAATATCTGGCGGGAAAGATTTAGGCTGGAACTACATTGGTTGACCAGCCGCTTGAGGCGTCACTCAATAACACCCGGGGTGTTCGCGGTGGCAGCCTCGTTGTCTCACCGAGTGGATGTGGCGGCGATGGTTCGTCTCCCATCTGTCTCGATAGTGAAAGTGCGCGAAGACGCTGCCAAGTTTCGCCAGTCTTTCTTGGACCTCTTTAGTGCGCCTATCCGATGCGCCCTTTTTTCGCCTGCTAGATTTGAAGCCACGCGCGACTTCTAATTACTTCTACTTTAGAACGCGAATCGTTGCGGCGTTAGCCTTCTAGGATCTAGCGGATTGAATTTAAAGGGTGATCCGGCCAGGAAATTGGAGCGGGCGAAGGGAATCGAACCCTCGTAGTAAGCTTGGGAAGCTTCTGCTCTGCCATTGAGCTACGCCCGCCCCGCAATGTGATCCTACCCTCTTTCAGGGGAGGGCGAAAACCGCCCCGCTTGACCGACCCGGGTCCAAGGTCTATCACAGCAGCCAACGTGGTAATTTTGGCCGGCCGGCTTGCAGCCACGTAAAATAAATTGCTAAGGGGTCGGGGTACCAATTCCCGGCTTTTGGCCGGGTTTTTTTAATTGGTGCACAATGACAAACAAATCACATTCGACCTCTCGGGCTGCCCAGTGGCGGCCACAAACCCAAGCCATCCACGGCGGGTCACAGACCTCCATTTTCGGCGAAACCTCCGAAGCTATGTTTCTGACATCTGGCTATGGGTACGACGGGCCCGAACAAGCCGAAGCGCGCTTTAAGGAAGAAGAGCCCGGGTACATTTATTCCCGGTACGGCAACCCCACGGTCACCATGTACGAAGATCGCATGGCGGCTCTGGAAGGGGCGGAAGACTGTTGGGCCACATCGTCAGGCATGGCGGCAATCAGTGCCGCGCTTCTGTGTCAGCTGAAACAAGGCGATCGGGTGGTCGCTGCCCGGGCTCTGTTTGGTTCCAGTCTTTATATTCTGAACGAAATCCTACCGCGGTTTGGCATCGCAGTGACCTTGGTGGACGGCACCAATTTGGATCAATGGCGCGAGGCGCTGGCCAGTGGTGCTACGACCGTGTTGGTGGAAACCCCATCCAATCCCACCTTGGAAATTCTGGACATCGCGAAAATTGCAAACCTTTCACGCCAGGCGGGGGCAACGCTGATCGTCGACAATGTTTTCGCCACACCGTTTTTCCAACGGCCAATCGAATTGGGTGCCGACATCGTTGTTTATTCGGCAACGAAATATGTAGACGGGCAAGGCCGGGTGTTGGGCGGTGCAATTCTGGGCACCCAGAAATTTTGCTCGCAAGTGGTTCAGCCATACATTCGCAACACCGGCCCGAGCCTTAGCCCCTTTAACGCCTGGGTTCTGTTGAAGGGTATGGAGACAATGGAACTCCGGATCAGGGCGCAAACCGAGGCTGCGGCGAAGGTTGCTGAATTTCTCAGCAGTGCGCCGGGCGTGGAACAGGTGCTGTATCCCGGGCGATCAGATCATCCTCAGCATACCCTGGCGGCCCAGCAAATGAGCGGGTTCGGTGCCATTGTCAGCTTCAATATTGCCGGCGGGAAGGACGCGGCGTTCAAAATCTTAAACCGCCTGCAACTAATTTCTGTGTCTAATAACTTGGGCGACACCAAAAGCCTGATCACCCACCCAGGAACCACCACACACCACCGCCTGACCCTAGAAGAACGCGCGGCGTTGGGCATCGGCAGTGGCTTGGTGCGGCTGTCTGTGGGACTTGAAGATGTGGAAGATTTGACGGAAGATTTAGGCGCGGCACTTGGTAAAAATTAGGATTTCGGTGGGCCGAAAAGCGCAGGATTGCTAGACAATTGCCGCCACTGGGGTGATAGTACAGGCAGAAATCATGATTGGAAATTGATGTACAACGCGACGACCAAATCAATTGAAATCACCGTCAAGCCCAAGTATTTGGAAGATCAATCGGAACCTTCCAATGACCACTATGTGTGGGCGTATTGGGTGCGCATCGAAAACCACGGCGACGAGACGGTTCAGTTGTGCACCCGTCATTGGCGGATCACCGACGCCTCCGGTCGCCTACAAGAGGTTCACGGAGACGGTGTGGTCGGTGAGCAACCAATTTTGCACCCCGGTGAATCGTTCGAATACACCAGCGGGTCGCCGCTTTCGACACCGTCGGGAATCATGAATGGCTCCTATCAAATGGAAACTGAGGAAGGCGTTCGGTTCGATGTGGAAATTCCCGCTTTTTCGTTGGATAGCCCCTACCAGCAACGCCAAATTCACTAATTCTCTGGGCGGACGCCCCGCACAGTTTTGGAGCAACACCGATGATATCAACTAACCCGGCCCAGTCGTCTGGTGCCGAGGACGGCGACCGCCCCAGCCGCGACGAGGCTGAAGAGGCGGTCCGTACATTGATCCGGTGGATCGGTGAAGACCCGGCCCGTGAAGGATTGTTGGACACGCCGGCACGTGTCGTGCGGTCCTATGAAGAAATCTTCGCGGGGTATGCCGAAGACCCGGTGGAATATTTGCGCGGCACCTTTGAAGAAATCGAAGGTTATGACGAAATGGTGGTCCTGCGGGATATCCGGTTCGAATCCCACTGCGAGCACCACATGATGCCAGTCATTGGTCACGCCCACATGGCCTATTTGCCCGACAAGCGTCTGGTTGGCATCAGCAAACTGGCAAGGCTGGTGGAGGTGTATGCAAAGCGCATGCAGATCCAGGAAAAAATGACGGCACAAATCGCCTACGCCTTGCAAGAAGTGCTGAACCCCCGGGGCGTCGCTGTGGTCATCGAAGCCGCCCACCAATGCATGACCACCAGGGGGGTTCACAAACCAGGGGTCAGTATGGTCACCAGCCAGATGTTGGGGGCGTTCCGTGACGACGCCAAGACTCGCCGTGAATTTTTAGCAATCATTCACGCATCCCAGTCACCACTGGAATCGTGATTGGAATCGTGGCGCGGCGAACGTCGCGCATTGTTGCTTAAGCTCAAGCAATGATCGATTTCCGGCCGCTGCTATTCATTACCGGGCTGCTTATGGCGGCGCTGGCGGCGATGATGCTGATCCCGGCCGCTTTGGATTGGGCGACGGGCGATTCCAACTGGCAAGAATTTCTGGGCGCCGCGTTCCTGACCGGGTTCGTCGGCGTAGGCTTGTCCCTGTCCAACCGCGTCACCTTCTTGGAAGTCGGAGTGCGGCAAATGTTTGTGCTGACCGCTATGATTTGGCTGGTCATCGCCACCTTCGGTGCATTGCCGCTATATTTTTCCGACCTCGGCCTATCTTATACCGATGCTTTTTTCGAAGCCATGTCGGGGATCACCACCACCGGATCGACCGTCATCAGCGGATTGGATTCGGCCCCCGTTGGCGTTCTGTTGTGGCGCGCGTTACTACAATGGTTGGGGGGCATCGGCATCATTGTCATGGCCATCGCGGTCCTGCCTGCCCTACAGGTGGGGGGTATGCAATTGTTCCGCATGGAGTCATTCGAACCCTCGGAAAAGGCCTTCCCCCGGGTCGCCCAATTGGCTGTGGGGATCACATCGATCTATGTGGTGCTGACCGCCGTATGTGCCGCGTCCCTGTGGGTTGCAGGCATGACTAGGTTCGAGTCCATCGCCCATTCCATGACCACCATCGCCACCGGCGGATTTTCAACCTCTGACCAGTCCATTGGCCATTTTAACTCCAGCTCCATCGACTGGATCGTTGTGGTGTTCATGATTTTGGGCAGCCTGCCTTTTGTGTTGTACCTGGAGGCTATACGCGGGCGCGCCCACGCTCTGTGGAAGGATTCCCAAGTTCAATGGTTCTTGGCCATCATTGCATTTTGCGCCATCGCAATTGCGCTATGGCAAGTCTTAGCCAACGACGTGACCCCGTATGAATCCCTCCGCCGATCAACCTTTAACGTGATTTCTATTATCACCGGGACCGGGTTTTCCACCGCTGACTATTATTTGTGGGGCAGTTTTGCGGTGACATGTTTTTTTCTGTTCATGTTTATCGGCGGCTGCGCGGGCTCCACATCGTGCGGAATAAAAATTTTCCGGTTCCAGGTTCTGGTCGGGGCGGTTCGCGGCCAGATGAACAAAATTTGGCAGCCCCACGGCGTGTTCGTGCCCTATTACAATCGCCGACCCTTGCCCGATTCTGTAGTCGACGCGGTGATGAATTTCGTCTTCGTGTTTGCCCTGGTTTTCGCGTTGTTGGCCTTGGGCCTGTCCGCCTTGGGACTGGATTTTATCACCAGTGTTTCCGGGGCCGCCACCGCCTTATCCAATGTCGGCCCGGCCCTGGGGGACATTATCGGCCCGTCCGGGACCTTCATGCCCCTGCCTGACGCCGCAAAATGGCTGCTGTCTTTGGGGATGTTGCTGGGACGGTTAGAGCTGTTCACCATCTTGGTGCTGTTCTGGCCGGCGTTTTGGCGTGCCTGATCCGATCAGCCCCATCGAATTAACTGCCAAATTGGTGGCGTTCGATACCACCAGCGCCCGGAGCAATTTGCCGTTGATCGATTTTGTCGCGGACTATCTGAAGGGATTTGGCGTTGCTTCAGAAATTCTTCCCGACCCCACCGGCAAGAAAGCCAATTTGGTTGCCACCTTTGGCGGCGGCGATGCCGAGGGTGGCATCATTCTGTCCGGACACTCAGATGTAGTCCCGGTGAAAGGCCAAGCCTGGAATACCGACCCGTTTGAAGCCATTGAAAAAGATGGTCGCCTGTACGGACGCGGCACCGCCGACATGAAAAGTTTCATCGCCGTAGTGCTGGCCTTGGTTCTAGAATTTTTGGCGAAGCCCCTGAAAACTCCGGTCCGATTGGCCATCTCCTATGATGAAGAAGTAGGCTGCCTGGGCGCACCAAGCTTGGCAAAATCCATGGCCACTGGAACAGACGCAGCGCCAACTATTGTGATTGTGGGGGAGCCCACATCAATGCGCGTGGTCACGGCCCACAAGGGAATACGGTCGTTCCGTACCACCGTCACGGGGACCGAAGCCCATTCCAGCGCCCCGGACAGTGGCGACAGCGCTATCATGCACGCCGCAAAACTGGTGGGATTTTTACGCGGGCTGGCGCGGAAATTGCGCGGCTCTGTCCAAGATCCCGAATTCGATACCCCCTTTGCCTCCATCAACGTGGGGCGCATCGACGGTGGCACTGCGGTCAACATCATTCCGAAAACCTGCACGGTCCATTGGGAATATCGCCCATTGCCGGGTACCGACGAGAATGAAATCATCGAACGTTTTCATACCTTTACCCGGGATGAATGGCTGCCCGCGATTGAAGCGGAAAATGAGACAATCAAAATCAACACTGAAACCATGGCCCATGTGCCCGCGTACGAAGCGGAGGCAAATTCGCCGGCCACATCGTTGGCTCTGGATCTTGCCGCCACTAATTTAACCGCCAAAGTTTCTTACGGCAGTGAGGCAGGGATTTTCCAAGAGGCCGGATTTTCCACCGTGCTGTGTGGTCCAGGCGACATTGCCGACGCCCATATTCCGAATGAGTCCATCGCCATCAGCCAGATCGACGCCTGTACAGACTTTATGCGTCGCCTGATCACCCGAGCCCAGGCGTCGTGACGGGCACCTATGGCATAGCACCACGCCTGGCACGGATTCCGTGCCTGGAAGACATGATCGATCGCATGATCACCACGTTGCCGAACGACCCCGGCCAAGCGTTCCGGTTTTTGGATTTGGAGGGCGGCACCGGGACTTTGAGCGAACAGTTGTTGGACCATTTTACCGAAACCGATTGCACATTAATTGAAGCGTCAGAATCCCAACGCGACCCGGCCCGGAGGCGCCTCTCGGGATTCGGTGATCGTGTAGAAATTCTTAGCGGAGATTTTGTCCGCATCGACCTGCCCCGAGATTTCGATCTGGTTATTTCCCTGGGATGGTTTCATCAGCTCGGAGATATCGAACGGCGGGGCCTTTATCGGTCCGCCTATTCAATTTTGTTACCCGGTGGACAACTGAGCATTGGCGACGAAGTCCATGGCGCCACCCCACGAATAGAGGCCATGTATCAATCGGCCTGGACCGACGAAACCCCGAATCAAGACAATGAAATTTTGGGCGATGAAATTTTGGATTTGGAGCCTGATCGCATTTTGAACGAAGGCCGCGAACCAAAGGGTATCTATTTGAACAACGACCTGGCCTGGTTGGCTACCGTGGGATTTCGTGACGTAGATATTTTTACAAAAACCTGCGCTTCGCCGTGTATGGGGCCCGTCGCCCAGTGGCGTTAGAGCACACCTTTAACGCCCTTCGCTAAAAACCGCGTTGGCTACAACAGCCCGTCGGCCATGTATTGAGCGATGTTGCGGACCATTTCCGTATCGAGGTCCGCCAGAAGATCTTCAGTCAATTTGAAAAACAATTGATTGCGCTCCGCCACCGAAATGCTTTCCGACGCGGTGCGTGATCGCATGACTTCTGTGCGCACCGATGACGTCATGAACAATCCCCGGCGATATTCAATGGAAATGTCTAGGACTGCTTCATAGCGGACGTCTTGTTCGTTGAAGAACAACCCCTCCACCCCGGTGCGCACCGGCAAATCGACCTGGATCACGCTGGCATTCTTGATGATGACGCGCACGCTGCCCGTTTGCCCTGCGGCGCCAATGCGTGCAGCGACCCAATCCCTGGCTGCCTGGGCCGGGGAAATCGGGAAAATATAGTCCACATTGGGGGCGGCCAACGTTGGGCGGTATTCATCGATAATTTCAACGATCGCCGCATTAAAACGAATTTGTTCCAAATGCGCGAATGTCAGAGCGGGGATGGCTGCAGGTGTCGGAGTTTCGCAGCCACCCAGAACCAGCCCGGAGCCCATCAACATTACCGACAGCGCAATGGAATTTAACTTCATTGGGCACCTTCGCTGGGTGGAAATTCCAATTGGTCTGCTTCGAAAACATAGGTGCTGGCGCAAAATTCGCAGGTCACCGTGACCTTGCCGTCTTCCAACATATCCGCCCGGTCTTGTGGCGAAAACGAATGCAGCATCGTATCGACTTTGTCGCGGCTGCACCGGCATCTGGAGTCCACCCGCACTGGACGATAGGCGCGAACCGCCTCGTGGGGGAAGATTTTTTCCAGCATCGTCGCAGGAATGGATGGTTCCAACAGCGCCGATCGATCCATGCTGCCGATCAACGCAAGGGCGTGGAACCAATCTTCGTTCTCGCGATCCAAAAACGGTGCCCCCAATTTCGGCAACCGCTGGATCATTACGCCGCTGGCCCGCCACGGGGTGCCAACGCCACTAGTGCGGCCCACATCAACCCGCAGGGCGGCTTCGAATTGCTCCGATTGGCGGAAATAGCCATGCATGCATTCCACCAGGGTCGGCCCTTCCAGTGCGGTTACCCCCTGGTAACGTTCGCCGCCCGCACCGGGATCCATGGTGATGGCCAGATGACCGGACCCCAGCAACGCCGCCACCGGGGCCTCATCCAAATCCGACTGGGCCAATGCAGCCACTTTTTCAGCATCAAACCGCGCGTAGCCGCGCAAAGCTGCCGGGGCCAAACGAGGGTCATCGCCACCGGGGGCCCGGTATTCGGCAATCATCATGGGCACCGGTCCATCGCTGGAGGTATGCAAGCTCAGCATCCCGCGGAATTTAAATGCGCCGGCGGTGACGGCGCTTACCACCACCAGTTCCCCCAACAATTTTGCCACCGGTTCAGGGTACGCGTGGGATCTTAGAACGCCATCCACCCCGTGACCCAATGTCACCAATCGCCCATGAATGTCCGACGTTTCGATCTGAAACGGCAGCACCAGATCGTCAGTGGCAATGTCTGTTTCAGGGGCTGTGTCAACCATCAGAGTGTCGTCACCCAAGGCACCACGCCAGGATGCCCATCTGGGCAAAGACGCGGTTTTCGGCCTCGTCCCACACCACCGATTGGGGGCCGTCCAGGACTTCGTCTGTCACTTCTTCGCCCCGGTGGGCCGGAAGACAATGCATGAAAATTGCGTCCGATTTGGCGGCCGCCATGACTTGGGCATTCACCTGATAGCCCTGCAACAACGCGCGCCGCTCGTCGGTGTTTTCGTCACCCATGGACACCCAGGTATCGGCCATGACGCAATCGGCGTCCCGTACAGCCGTCTCCACTTCGTCAGTGAGTTCAACGGCAGCGCCCATGTCCTTGGCAAGAGCCAACACCTGATCGCTTGGCCGTAAATCATTGGGACAAGCAATGCGCAACGTGAAGCCAAAATACGTGGCCGCGTGGATCCACGACGTGACCATGTTGTTACCATCGCCACACCACGCCAGCACTTGGCCAGCGATGGGGCCGCGATGTTCTTCGATGGTCAATATATCGGCCATAACTTGGCACGGATGGCTATAATCGGTAAGGCCGTTGATGACCGGAACACTAGCGTATTCGGTCATCTCCAGCAGTGAAGCATGGATGGTGGTCCGCACCATAATTGCATCCACATAGCGGGACAGAACCCGGGCAGTGTCGGCCACGGTTTCACCGCGCCCCAACTGCATTTCCGCCCCTTGGAGCACCAGGGTTTCGCCGCCTAGTTGGCGCATGGCCACATGAAACGACACCCGAGTGCGAGTGGAGGGCTTTTCGAAAATCATTGCAAGTAATTTGCCGGTCAGCGGTGCCTCTGGGACCGGGGCAACTTTACCATCGGGTCCGCGCCCGGCTTTTAAACGCGCGGCATTGTCGACGATTTCCCGCAAGGGTTCGCCACCAAGTTGATCCAAATCCAGAAAATGTTTTGGTGCGCTCATGACCCAAGCTCTTTGCAAACGGTTTCCAAAATTCCCATGGCTTCTTCCACCTCGCTTTCGCCGACGATCAGCGGCGGCAGAAGGCGAGCCACATTGTCACCAGCGGGGGCGAGCAAAAGTCCATGAGCCCGGGCCGCTTCGATGACCTCGGCATTTGGCACTTCGCAGCGCAGCCCGATCAGCGACCCTGTGCCACGGACCTCGGCAAACACCCCGGGATACGCAGCCACCAGCCCGCTCAAGCGCTGGTTCAACGCCCCGGCGGTCCGCCTGACCTGGTCCAAAAACCCGTCTTCCAGGACCACATCAAGCACCGCGTTGGCCACAGCCATGGCTAGCGGGTTGCCGCCGAAAGTGGAGCCGTGGGTGCCGGGGGTCATAAATTCCGCCGCGGCGTTTGTGGCCAGGCAGCTACCGATGGGAAACCCACCGCCCAAGCCCTTGGCAAGCGCCATAATGTCGGGCTCCACACCGTCCCATTCATGGGCGAACAGCCGCCCGGTGCGACCCAACCCGGTTTGCACTTCGTCAAAGATCAGCAGCAGGCCGTCGTCGTCGCACAGGGCCCGCAGGCCTTTCAGGAACCCTGTTGGCGGGGTGCAAATCCCACCTTCGCCCTGGATCGGCTCCACCATGATCGCCGCAGTTTCCGGGCCGATCGCAACCCCTGCGGCTTCTAGGTCGCCAAATTCGACTTGATCAAAGCCATCAACCCCGGGACCAAACCCTTCCAAATGCTTTGGCTGGCCACCGGCGGCGATCGTCGCCAGCGTCCGCCCGTGAAAGGCCCCTTCAAAAGTCAGCACGCGGAAGCGTTCCGGCGCGCCATTGCCATAATGAAACCGCCTGGCGATTTTCAGCGCACATTCGATGGCCTCGGCACCGGAGTTACAGAAAAATGCCTGGTCGGCGAACGATGCCGCCACCAGCCGTGTTGCCAAGCGTTCTTGGTCTGGGATCTGATAGAGGTTGGAGGTGTGCCAAAGCTTACCCGCCTGTTCGCGCAAGGCCTCCACCAAATGCGGATGAGCGTGGCCCAGCGAATTCACGGCAACACCGGCGGCAAAATCCAAATACCGACGCCCCTCGGTGTCGATCAAATAGGCACCTTCGCCCCGATCAAACGCAAGGCCAGACCGGGCGTATGTGGGCATCAATGGTGATGTCACGACAGCCTCTCCAGATACCGGGTCATGGGCGGGGCGAGCCCCGCCTGCGATCCAGAAAAGCGGCGGAGTATGTGGCGGGCGAGTGGCCCTGTCAACGCACGGATTAGCTTTTCAGCTTGTACCCGCGCACGAATAATTGGTGGCCAAACATCCACAACGCCACGTTCACGGCGATTAAAACCGCCGTCCCCACCCAAATGTTGGAATCGGATATGCCCAACATGCCGTACCGAAACCCGTCGATGGCATAGAAAAAGGGATCGAATTGGCTGATAGTGATCCAAATATCCGGCAGGTCGCGCACCGAATAAAATGTCCCGGACAGAAACGCCAAGGGGGTAATGATGAAATTCGTGACCGTCGCGATGTGGTCAAATGTGTCAGCCAAAATGCCGGTTGCGAGCCCCACAAGCGACAGCATAAGCGACGCAGCCACTGCAAAAAAAAGCGCCGCAAACGCGTGGGTCAAACCAACGGAGGCGATGGGGGCCATGGCCGCCACCACAATCACCGCCACCATCAGCCCCCTAGTCGCCCCGGCCAGGGCGAACACGGCCAGGAACAGCACCGCCGCAATAACTGGGGTGACGATGGTTTGCAGGGGGACTTTCAGAAATTCTGCACTTCTTTGACGTATAACGTCCAGGGTCCAAGCCAATTGACGGCACCGCATTGTCGGGGCTGTACTTCAATCATGGGAGAGCAAATCATTCCGAAGGATCAACGATGACAGTCAAAATTTACCACAATCCGCGGTGTAGCAAATCCCGCAATACGTTGGCGATACTGCGTGATCGCGGGATCGAGCCGGAAATCATCGAATATCTAAAATCCCCGCCCAACGCCAAGGAACTGACCAATATTTTGGCCCTGTTGGGGATGGCACCCCGCCAGCTGATGCGCCGGAGCGAAAAGGCATACAAGGAAAACGGTCTGAACGATGACAGCCTGACAGACAAAAAACTGGTGACAGCCATGGTTTCCGACCCCATCTTGATCGAACGCCCCATCGTTTTGGCAAACGGCAAAGCGGCCCTGGGACGGCCACCAGAATCGGTGATCGACATCCTGTGACGGCCATTTTCACCACAATGGCCTATTTACCAGATTTTAACCCTGTCGATACTTTATAGTACTATCTGCAGAACACCGTATAAGAGACTGAGAATTTTGATTAATTTTGTTGAGCCGGGCATAAAAATCAGGCCCGGACGTAGGAGCCATGGCTGACGGCCAAAAACAATCCTGGATTCGGGTGATTTTCTCCCCGCTGATCCCGATGTACCGCGAGGTCATTACGGCGTCGCTGTTCGTCAACACGTTGGCGTTGGCGGTGCCAATTTTCACCATGCAAGTCTTCGACCGGGTCGTCCCCGCCGAGGAGGCTGGAATCCCCACCCTGACAATGTTTGGTCTGGGCATGCTCGCTGTTGTGTTGTTCGATTTTTTCCTGCGCCAAACCCGCAGTCGCATCATGCAGCGGGCCGCGCTGCGTATCGACGTTGCGGTCGGTAAGCAACTTTACAAAAAGGTGATGGCGCTGCCCTTGGCCGAGTTGGAGTCCCGCCAGGGGGCGTTTTGGCAGGCCTTGTTTCGGGACGTGGATGTGGTTCGCAACACCCTGTCGGGACCTACCGCGCTGTTGGTCGTAGATTTGCCATTCGCCATTCTGTTTCTTGGTTTGGTGTTGGTCCTGGCGACACCGCTTGCCTGGGTTCTTGCTGTCATCCTGCCTATGTTTGTGCTGCTTGCCTGGCGCTCGGGCTCGGTCCTGTCGGCTTCAAGTTCCGATGAAAAACATTCGGAATTCAGCCGCGACACCATGCTGTCGGAGATCATCGCCGGACGCGCAACAGTGAAGGCCTGGGCCCTGGATGATGATCTGCGGCCCCTGTGGGAATCGAGGCAGGCGGACACTATCACCAAATCGGTGGCGCGTGGAAGGCGCTCGGAATCCTTCTCGAATTTGGGTTCTGGTTTGTCCATGTTCGCCACCATCGCCATGACCACGGTGGGCACATTGGCGATCATCAATGGCCAGATGACGATCGGCGCGTTGATCGCGGCGAACATGCTCACCGGCCGCATATTGGGGCCGTTCAATCAATTAGTGGGGTCGTGGCGCAATTATGCCGCATATCGATCGGCGGTGGAACGCCTGGGCACTATTTTAGACTTGCCCGAAGAGCGCCAAGAGATGAGCATTCAAATGGAGCGCCCCAAGGGTGAAATCACCCTTGAGCATTTGGATTTCCAATATGCGCCCCAATCACCAATGGTGCTGGACGGGGTGCGGTTGCACATCGAGCCGGGAAAATTGATCGCCATCGTCGGTACTAATGGCAGCGGCAAAACCACCCTGATTAAGGTCATCCAGGGCCTGTATCGCCCCACAAGCGGTCGCGTGTTGTTGGACGGCGCCGACATCAACCAGTTCACCCGCAGGGAAATGGCGCAGTGGATGGGCTATGTGCCTCAGGAAAGTTTTTTGTTTTCCGGCGACATTCGCTACAACATTACCAAGGGTTTTCCCACTGCCACGGACGAGCAGATCGTTGCTGCCGCGAAACTGTCTGGCTTGCATGACTTTGTCATCGATTATCCCGATGGCTATGCCACCGACATCGGCGAATCGGGGCGCACGCTTTCCGGAGGGCTGCGCCAGCGGGTGTCGATTACCCGGGCTTTGCTGGGCGATCCGCCGATCATGTTCCTGGATGAGCCGTCTGCGAATTTGGACAGAGAAGGTGAAGCGGAATTGGCGGCAACCCTGAAATCACTGGCCGCAGACCATACGGTGGTTGTCATTTCCCACAGCCCTGCTTTACTGTCGGCGTGTGACCAAGTGCTGGTGATGCAGCGCGCCCGGGTGGTACGTAGCGGACGGCCAGAGGATGTGCTTCCGCCCCAGTTGTTGGTGGGTGGCGGCATGGCGCAGCTGGCGATCCGCCAAGCCTAAAGGCTGCTGGCCCCAGCGCGGGCTTGTACCGTCGGCTTAAAAGGGCCATTTAGGACATAGATGGCGCCCGCTAGCGAACTTGACGATTTAATCGAAAAACAACCCATGCGGGCTGGCCGCCCCGTTGCGTGGGCCGTGATGATCATGCTGACCGCCGGTGTGGTTTTTGCCTACTTCACCCCATTGGTGGAAGTCGCCATCGCCCCGGGCGAAGTCGTCCCTCAGAGCCAAGTGCGATCCGTTCAGCACTTGGAAGGTGGCGTCGTCTTAGAGATCTTTGTCCAGGACGGGAAGGTGGTGGCCGAGGGCGAAAGACTGATCCAGGTGGAGTTATCCGCCAGCGAACTGAACCTCGACGAAGTCCTGGCCACTCTGGATGCGTTTTTGCTGTCCCGGGCGCGGTTGATTGCCGAAAGCCGCGATGAGGCGCCGAATTGGCCCCGGGATGTTGTGGTGCGCCAGCCGGACATCGCTAAGGCCGAGGTGCTCACATACGAAATGCGCCGGGCCGAGATCGAAACATCTATTGCTGTGCTAGGCCAACAGTCTAATCAGCGGCGACTGGAAATTGGTGAGTACCGGACACAACTGGCATCCCTGGAAGCTGAACTGTCCTTGGCAAACGAAACACTGACGACCAATCAGACTTTGCTGCGGGATGCATTGGTGACCCGGGTCGAATTGTTGGAGTCCGAGCGTGAAGTGGAACAACTGCAGGGCCAAATCGCCACCATCAGCCTGTCGATTCCCCGGGCCCAGGCGGCGTTGACGGAAGCCGATAACCGAATCGAAGAAACTCGCCTGCAGTTCCGTCGGGAAGTTCAGGTGCAGTTGGGCGAGACCGAAGTCTCCATCGCCCGGGCCCAGGAACAAATGGCTGAAGCCACGCGCCAGCAAGAACGCGCCACCCTTACAAGCCCAATCGCGGGGGTCATTAAAGATTTGGCCGTGCAGTCCGTGGGCGATGTGGTGCGCGCCGGCGATGTGATTATGCAGGTGGTACCCATCGCCGACCGGTTGGTGGTTGAGGCCCGCCTGCAACCCGACGACCTGGGATTTGTTGTCGTAGGCATGCCAGTGACCGTGAAGGTCACTGCGTTTGAATTCTCCTTGTTTGGCGGCCTGGATGGCACCGTCACTTACATTGCCCCAGATATCAACGAGGACGACGAAGGAAAAGTCTATACGCTGGTGATCATTGAAACCGATCGGTCATACCTGGGTACCGCTGAAAATCCCCGACAGATTACCGCCGGGATGCAGGCCACCGCGGAAATTCTGACCGGCACACGATCGGTGCTGCAATATCTGATCCGACCAATTCAGAAAGCGCAGGAAGGCGCCTTCAAGGAGCGCTAGCCCGGATAAGTCCGTCCTACTTGGATGTGGCGCGGAAGACACCGTCCCAATTTTCGGGGGGCGGCTCGACTTTGTATGCATTGGCGCGCTCTTCATACAGATCGTACAGAACGCCCAGATTGTAAGTGTCGGCTTCGCGGCATTCAGCCACCTTGGCTAGGGTGCCGTCAAAATCTTTGGCCCGGTAGGCCTCCAACATCGACGCATGCAGGGTAGCGAATTTCTGGAACGCCGGTTCGGCCTTTATGGTCGCATCGCCAAGCATGGTGAAGATGCGCACGGCCTCTACCTTGCCCTTCACAGCAATAAGATCGAGCTCTAAATTGGCGTACTGAGGCGCCGCGAGCTGGGTGTTCTCGCCGATCACGATGCCGACGCCATAATTCTTGGATTGGCCTTCCAGCCGCGCCGCCAAGTTCACAGAATCTCCCAAAACCGAATAATCGAAGCGCTGGTCCGACCCCATGTTGCCGACCACCGCGTTGCCGGTATTCACGCCGATGCCGATTTTGATTTCATAGAATTTGCGGCCCGCGGCTTCTGACTCGGCCTTGATCTCGGCGTTCAGATCTTCCAGGGCGCTGAACATAGCCATGGCTGAATCAGCGGCGTGCTCAACGTGCTTGGGATCGTCCAGGGGCGCGTTCCAGAACGCCATGATGCAGTCGCCCATGTACTTGTCGATCGTGCCATTGCGCGCCAGTATCATGTCCGTCATCGGCGTCAGGAACCGGTTGATCAATGTCGTCAGACCTTCGGGATCGTCCTTGAACTGTTCAGAAATGGTGGTGAACCCGCGGATGTCGGCAAACAGAAGCGTCATTTCCTTCATTTCGCCGCCCAACTGCAAACGATCGGGCTCTTCCGCCAATTGTTCCACCAGCGCCGGTGAAAGGTATTGGCCAAACGCCCCGCGCACCTGTTTCTTTTCGGCAGCGGTTTTGGTGTAGCCCATGAAGGTCATCAGGGTGTAAAGGGCAAAGGCCGTAATGCCGGGATAGGTGGCGTCGACCAAATTCAGATTTGCGGAGTACTCGAACCACGAGTAGTAGCCAAGGCCCCCAAGGGCCGCCACCAGCAGCACAGCGGTAATCCCAGCCCCAAGCATGGGCATTAAAATAATCAGGATTAACCCGGCAACGACCGCAGCCTGAAATTCAAGCACTTCGGTCTCAAAATTGCGGTTCAAGAAAGCCCCGGTTAGGATGTTTTCGAGAATGTTTGCATGGACCTCGACCCCAGGAAGGTTGACGTCGATCGGACTCCTTCGAATATCCTGGAGGCCAGCCGCTGATGTTCCAATCAACACAAATTTGTTTTGGATACTTTCCACAGGTGCTTCTGCCGACAATATGTCCGCTGCCGAAACATACAGGTCGGGGTCATGGGGGCGAAAGTTCACATAAATTCGGCCCTTGTCATCTGTGGGAATTTGAAAATCGGTGGTCAGAACAATGCGCTCGATTCCTCTGACCCCGTACCGAATCTGATAGTTCTGCTCGCCCGCAGCGAGCCGAAGCATATCAACTGTCAAACTGTTGTAAATATTGCCCCCAACTGAAAGGATCATCGGCACCCTTCGAACAACACCATCCGCCTCCGGGGCCAATGAGACCATACCGTGGCCAGGAGCGGCTTCGTCCAAAATTGGAATATTTCCGGCAGCACCCGCAAAATTGAGGATCTTGGACATTACAAACGCTTCGCCGCCTCCGTCGACCCTTGGGCCGCGAATACCAGGGGTGGCTACGCTGGGTAATTCTCCTACGACCGTTTCGGTGCCAAGGGCGGTCTGGCCCAAAACGGTTCTACTACCCCTCAACATTTCCGCAAACACTTCGTCGTTCCCTGGCAGCGCGTTCAGCGCTTCTGCCAGGGCCGGGTCCAAGTTCCGGACCGTTGTCACAAATTCGCTAGGAGACAGGCGGTCTTTTTCCACGAAAAACACGTCGAAGCCGACCGTAATGGCCCCATAGGCCATTAAGTTATTTACAAGGTCCGCAAGTGTGTTCCGCGGCCATGGCCATTGTCCCACCCTGGCTAGGCTCACTTCGTCAATGTCTACAATTACCACTTCGGGCATTGGGGCCGGAAGTACATCGCTGGGCCTGATGTCTCTGGGTTGGATATTTTGGTACAGGTCAAAAACAAACAACCGCAGGCGTTCGACGGGGGCCGGATCGTAGAACCGAGCAAGCGTCATTCCGGTCAAAAGAATAAAAGCGAAAAACCGCGCGCCGGTGAACCAGCCGATAATCCGGTCTTTCCAGGAGCGTTTCCTGGCTTTTTCCCAGCGTTTGCGCATGTGGTCGGCGATGCGCGAGCCGATACCCGCCAGTCTGCCTGGTTCGGCTGCTTGGACCGCGTCGGCCACTAGGCTCCTCCCCCCTAAGCCGTTTTCAACACGGCTTCCGCAAACCCAGAACCCTAGCACAAGGCGGCTTTGGGGCAAAACCCAAGGGATTCCGGGATTGGGCGTTTACCTTTTATTTAGGATGTGGGCAAAATTGGTTAACGAGTTGTCCGTTTGACTGTCTGTGAGTAGTGTGGGCGCACCAGCGACCCCATCGGATTCCTATGGCTTTGGAGGTGCTTCGGCGAGACGATCTACCTTGAAAATTTCATTTCGACATCTTGTTTCCACCACTGCCTTGGCCGCAATTATGGCTTTGGGCGCGGCGTCCGCTGACGGAGCCGCCCTAGTGGACGAACTAAATGGCCTGATTAAAGAGCACCCCCAGCTGCGATCAGTCCGGGATAGTGTGGACGCGGTGCGGGAAGCGGTTACCATCGCCGGTGCCACTGGCCGCCCCAACGTCAGTTTGGCAGGGGATGTGGGTTGGAAGCGCATTGATGGCCCGGCCCAACGCGCAGCCGACAATTTTTGGAGCCGTGGGTTCGAGAAAATGACCCTGACAGTGACCCAAAGCTTGTTTGACGCAAATCGTACCGGTGCCGCCCGGGATACTGCGGTTTTGGGCCAATCGCTGGCAGAAACCGACCTGGTCAGCACCCGCCAATCGTTGTTGTTGGAGGGCACCACGGCGTACATCAATGTGGTCCGCCAAGCCCGCCTGGTGGATTTGGCCTACCGTAACGAAGCGATTATCGCTGAACGCCTGGAATTGGAGGACGAGAGGGTCCAACGGGGCGGCGGCATCGAGGTCGACGTACTTTTGTCCAAAACCCGCCTGCAATTGGCAAAGGAACGCAGCGTGGCGTTCGAAGGCAGTTTGCGCGACGCCATCACCCGTTACACCCAAGTTTTCGGTCACCCGCCGGACCCGGCAACCATGCTGGATCCGGCCCTGGCGGCGCATTTGGTGCCCGACAACCTTGATGCAGCTTTGGTTGAAGCGTTGCAGCGCAATCCGTTGGTCGTCAGTGCTGGGGGCCAAGTGGATTTGGCGCGGACTCGCCAAGACGGAGCCCGGGCCAACTATTTCCCCACGGTCAATCTGGTCGGTGCCTATAACTGGGAAGAAGACAAAGAAGGTGCTATCGGTACCCGTCGAGATGCTTCGGTGACTGTCCAGGCCACTTGGAGCCTGTTTGCCGGATTTAGCAACCAGGCCGGTGTGGCAGAGGCGGCGTTCGGATATTCCTCCAGCCTGAACAACGAACGATTTGTGGCGCGCCGAGTGGAAGAAGAAGTGCGACTGGCGTGGCAGGGTATCAACACCGCCTGTGACCGCCGCCTGTTATTGAGCAATGCCGTGACCATCGCCGCCGAGGTTCTGGACGCCCGAAGCACGTTGCGCGACGCCGGGCGCGAAACGGTGCTGAACGTGCTGGACGCCGAAAGCGAATTGTTCAGTTCCGAAATCAATTTAATCTCCGCCACCTATGACGAAAAGCTGGCGGTGTATCGCCTGTCGGTCGCCATGGGCCGGGATATTTTGGTGGAAGCCGAAGTGGTCCGCGACCAAGTTGCAAGCCTGTCGCAATACGAAACCCGGTGCGCATCGGACGAAACGCCGGGTGGCGCACCCGTAGACGAGGCGCTGCCCGCCAATCCATTCCAGTTGACCCCGGCTGCCCCGGCGGATGGCGCAGCTCTACCCAACCCCGGACCAGCGCGGTTGCTGGAAACCCCGGCCGCCCCCGCCGCCAAGCTGGTTGCCTTCGACGCCGACCTGGGGATTAGCCTGCAGCCCGTGGGTGGCGTTGCGGGATTCCAGGTCGACGGGGAAATTTCGATCCCAGTCGAATAATGGGAATGGCCCCGCGCCACTCCACCATTCTCGGATATTATCCCGTGCTGGCCGTGCTTGCCATTGCGGTATTAGTTTGGGGTGGCGCGGCCATGGCTCAGCAACCGCCCAAGATCGGTGAAATCTTTCAGGATTGCACCCAGTGCCCGGAAATGGTGGCCTTGCCCACCGGTACGTACGCCATGGGCACTCAAGACGGCGGCGCCAAGGAGCAGCCCGTGCATTTGGTGTCCATCAGCGGCGCCATCGCCATGAGCCGTTTCGAAATTACCTGGGACCAGTGGGAAGCCTGCTTTTCTGCCGGATGGTGCGAGCGCGACCCGGATGATCACGGGTGGGGCCGGGGCTTGCGCCCAGTGATCAACGTCAGCTGGGAAGAAGCAAAATTGTACGCCGAATGGATCAGCGAATTGTCCGGGGCCACATACCGGTTGCCGTCGGAATCCGAATGGGAATTCGCCGCCCGTGCCGGGACCTACACCGCGTATCCGTGGGGCGATGAAATCGGCGAAGAAAACGCCAACTGCCGTGAATGCAACACCCAGCTTTGGGATCACCAATCTATCGAAGTCGGCCAGTATGCCCCCAACGCCTTTGGCCTGTACGACATGCATGGCAACATTTGGGAATGGATCGAAGACTGCTGGGCCGGTGATTACGTCGGCGCCCCCCAGGACGGCACCGCCCGCCAAGACGGCGATTGTGGGCTGCGAGTGGTGCGCAGCGGATCTTGGTATTACTTCCCGCAATTGGCGCGATCCGCGTCCCGGGACAACTTCCCGGCCCACCTGTTTAGTTACAACATCGGAATTCGCCTAGTGCGGGATTTGTAGCTACTCCGCAGCGCTCGGTGACACGGCAAAGTCCGCCCAGTCTTCCCGCCCGCCACCGTTTTCCAGGTGAAACAGCAAGGCCGTTACCGGCTTGCGGTCCAGGGATGTACCCGCCAACGATGAAATGATTTCTTCGGCCTTGTCCAAGGACAGGCCCGGCCGATGGGCCCGGGCGCTGATCATGCCGGTAAAGGCGTCGGCCACCGCCACCACCCGGGCACTTTCCAGAATGGCTTCGCCTTTCAAGGCCCGGGGCTCCCCCTCCCCATCCCAGCGTTCGTGTACTTGGCGGATGGTTTCCGCCACATTGCCGTCAAATTCCACGCCTTGGAGCATCTCGGCGCTGGCCCGCACGGCGGCACGAATTGTCGCCAATTCTTCGGGCTCCAGCTTGCCCGGCTTGGTGGTCAGTTCTTGGGGCAGGCTGGCCCGGCCCAAGTTCATGAGCTTCGCCGCCGTAGCGATGGTCCGGATGGCATCATCATCCAGACCCATGGCGTTGGAAATCGCCTCGGAAACCTCCGCGGAACGGCCCGCATGTTCCGCCGTAAAGAGATCCTGGCGACCCACCACCCGTAAAATGGTGGACACCAATTGGTCCATCACCCGTTCCCGGCGATTGCGAGGATTACGCCATCGCCAAATTTTTGACCCTGCGCCAACTGGGTGTGCCCAGCAAAAACATGCGGATCGTGGTGTTGCAGGATCAAAGCCTGAACGTCGCCCATGCGGTGTTGGCGGTGTACTTGGCAGACAGAACCCTGGTGTTAGACAACCAAATCCCCCAGGTGATCCCGGAGCAATCCATTCTGCATTATCTGCCGTTCTTTTCGCTGAACGAAGAAGGCTGGTGGCTCCACCGAGTTTAGGCTGAACCCACAAAAAAGGCGCGCCCGGGATTTTCAGGGCACGCCGTTTTTTTACCAAATTGCCGCTACATGATTTTAAAATCGTCTACGTTGATGCCTGAGTCGCCCATGTTTGCCACTAACGTATAGCCTTCGGCGGTTTCGCCCTGGTCGTAGTACAGATCGCCGGTGTTGCTGTCGAACACGAAGGCAGATTCGCTGGATCCAGCGCTAGCATTAAAGTCTGCATACACTTCGAATTCGTTGGAATCGATTGCCCCGGTTTCCTCGTCATAATTGACCACAAATGCCGAGGCTGAAAACGCCAGAGTGTCGGTTCCGCTTTCAAAATCCTTGATAGTGTCGCCGCCGTCTGATGCCTGTTGGTACAGGAACGTATCGCCGCCGGACCCGCCATACAGAATGTCTTCGCCGGACCCGCCGATGATCGTGTCAGCTCCGCCACCGCCAAAGATCGTGTCGTCGCCAGCACCGCCTTCCAACACATTAGCCTTGTTGGAACCGGTGATCATGTCATCACCGGCACCACCGGTGACGTTTTCAATATTTTGCAGCATGTCGGTACCGGAGTCCGTGCTAATCGCCTGGCCCGTAGCCAAATCGACCAAGACCCCTGCGGTATCGGCACTGAAATCAGCAGTGTCGATTCCATCGTATCCGTCAAGTGTGTCGTTTCCGGCGCCGCCGATCAGCACGTCGTTGCCTGTGTGGCCTCTAAGGTCGTCGTTGCCGACATCGCCCCACAGAACGTCGTCGCCCTGTCCGCCTCGCAGAATGTCGTCGCCCGTGCCGGCGAATAGAACGTCGTCGCCCTTTCCGGCTCGCAGAATGTCGTCGCCCGCACCACCGTACAAAACGTCTTCGCCTTTGTTAGCTCTAAGGTCGTCGTTGCCGACACCGCCCCACAGAACGTCGGCGCCGTCGTCGCCCCACAGAATGTCGTTGCCCGCGCCGCCGAACACCTGGTCGTCGCCCCACTCGCCCCTCAGAATGTCGTTGCCAGAGCTGGACCAAATAACGTCGTTGCCGGTTCCGCCATTGATGGTGACGTCGCCATAGTCGTAATCAAGACTGGTCAGGTCGACCAAGTCGTCGCCGGCGCCCGCGTCGATGGTCTCGATGCCCACGACCCGGGGCCCTGCGCCATCGGGGAACACGCTATACCGATCGTCTAGGAAGATGGCGTCGTCGCCGTCGGTCAGGCGCAGCACGTCATTGCCCTCGCCGCCGTCAAACACATCCTGGGAAAGGTTCATATCGTTCAAGGACACGGTCTCAGCATCCTGGGCAGCATATTGGTTATTCCACTCTCCGTCGACGGAGTAATTCAGGGTGTCATTGCCCTCACCGCCAGAAACGAAATCGTTGCCCGCGCCGCCGGTCAGATTATCGCTGCCGCTTTCGCCAAAGATTTGATCATTGCCAGCCAGCCCATCAATCGTGTCTGCGCCAGCCGTACCGTGAATGACGTCGGCACCTTCGGTGGGATGGTCCGGCCTAACAGTAACGTTGAGATCGTCAATGGAAATCGCCGTGTCGCCTTCGGCTTCCGTCGAGGTGGCGCTCACCGACAAGGTGAAATCGTCGTGAAAATCCAAGGGCGGCGTAATGGTTAGCCCCGCCAAGTCAGCTGGGGTCAGGGTCCATGTGCCGTCGCCATTGTCATTACCCGCGGACAAGTTCGCGCCCGCGGGCACGCCGGAAATAGTGATATCAGTGATGCTCTCGGAGCCGTCCGTATCGGCTAGTGCGACCGCGATATCCAGTGGGATTGCTGTGTCTTCCGATGTCGTTAAGCGCCACGCCGATACCCAGACTGAAGGCTCGTCTGCAACGCCAGTGACGGTGACATCCAGAGATGAGACCGTGATGGCACTGCCGCCTTCCGTCTCAGTTGATATTGCGCTGACCGACAGTGTGAAGTCGGCATCAGAGTCAGGTGCCGGTGTCACGGTGAGCCCTGCCAGATCGGCCGGGATCAGGGTCCAGGTGCCGTCACCATTGTCGGTACCGGTGGAGAGTTCAGCACCCGTAGGCACGCCGGAGATGGTGATGTCAGTGATGGTTTCCGAGCCATCGATGTCGTTAAGCGCCACGCCGATATCCAGCGGAATCACGGAATCTTCCGCACCCGCAGCGTCGTTGATTGTGACTGTGGGATGATCGGCAACGCCAGTGACGGTGACATCAAGGCTGGAGACCGTGGTGGCCCAGCCGCCTTCTGCCATCTGATCAGCGGCATCTCCAAACGCTTGGAAGGCAGCATTGGCATCAGCTCCATTAGCCAAAG
>Ga0315336_1001137_pt1 | contig 56515 bp, 58 predicted proteins | sample ASW5metaG_FD_204512 | JGI IMG/M metagenome (GOLD analysis project Ga0315336, IMG submission 204512) | Ammonia-oxidizing marine archaeal communities from Monterey Bay, California, United States - ASW #5 | ecosystem: Environmental > Aquatic > Marine > Intertidal zone | place: USA: California...
CGGACAAAACCCCGAAAACCGGCCGCTATATACGCAAAATACAAACAATAATGCCGAAAAACGCGCTCTTGAGACCAAAATCCGCTTGTCATACCGCGCTCAATGCGCTTTTTCAGCAGCCTGCTAGTGCCTCCAGGAGACCCACGAACAGTGCAAACCCTAGTCGATGTCGATGATCGGCAGACTAATTCGACCGAACCGACACGCCCATTGCTGGCAGCGTTGGCGTGCGGCTGGCGACGGCGTTGCCCGAGTTGCGGCCGTGGCGCCTTGTTTCGCGGCTATGGCCGCGTCGCCGATCGCTGCACGGTGTGTGGTGAAAATTTCAGTCATCAGCGAGCCCACGACCTGCCGGCTTATGTCACGATTTTTGCCGTTGGCCACATCATCATCCCGGCCCTGCTGCTGATGGAACGATTGGCAGAGCCGCCTTTATGGCTGCATGCGGCGGTTTGGCTGCCGCTGGCCACTGCGCTGTCGCTGTGGCTGCTGCCGCGCTTCAAAGGCGCGGTGGTTGGCTTGCAGTGGGCGAAATACATGCATGGTTTCGGCGGCAGCGAAAATTAGATTTCCTCCCCGCCCTGGACAGAGCCTTGGACCGGAGGCATGGTGCGGGCCGATTTCGTATAGCATCCCGGAGAACCGCCCGCCGTCATGAAAGAACCGCCCGCAGACACGTCCGTTGCCGTCCGCAACGCCGACCAGCCGCTGGTCCGGCCCAAAGACGCCGCCACCCTGGTGCTCTATAAAAAAAGCGGCCGGCGCATCGAAATTCTCATGGGCGAACGCCATGCCAAACACCGCTTCATGCCCAATCGGTACGTTTTTCCCGGCGGCCGCGTCGATCGGACCGATGCCCGGGTGCGGGCAGCCAGCGAACTGGCCGGATCGGTTCGAAGCAAACTAGAACAAGCGGCAGCGCCCGCCCGCGCTCGGGCGCTGGCCGTGGCGGCGGTCCGCGAGACCTTCGAGGAAACCGGCCTGGTGCTCGGCGCGCCGGACCCCAAACCGGGTGCTGCGGTGCCCGCGGCCTGGCAGGAATTCTTCGCCTACGGCATGGCGCCGGCACTCGACCGGCTTGATTATGTCGCCCGCGCAGTGACGCCGCCCTACCGGCCGGTTCGGTTCAACGCGCGGTTTTTCGTGGCCGATGCGAGCCATGCCGAAGGCGCCATCAAGGGCAGCGGCGAACTGCTCGACCTCAGATGGTTTCCAATCGCCGAAGCCCTCACCCTGCCGTTGCCTCGGATTACTGCCATCATGCTCGGCCATGTCGAAGAGCTGCTGGCGAGCGACAACACCGCCGACAAACGGCGCACCATTCCGCTCTACCACTATGTCCACGGCAAGCATCGCAATGACCAAGAATAATCCGGTCCGCCCGCGCAACGCCGCCAGCCTGGTCATCCTGCGCGGCCGCGGTCCCGATGCGGAAGTCCTGTTGGGCCGGCGCGAGCCGCGCCACCGCTTCATGCCCAACGTCTTTGTGTTTCCCGGTGGCCGGCTTGACACGCAAGACGGCGGTGCCGCGGTCAGCAGCGCCATGAAACCAACCGTCGCCCGCCTGCTCGAACGTCAGGCGAGCCCACGCCGCGCCCACGGCCTCGGCGTCGCGGCGATCCGGGAGACTTTTGAAGAAACCAGCCTCTGCTTCGGCCAAGTCGACAACGGCCGGATCCGGCCGTCGCTCGGCACATTGGATTACATCGCCCGGGCGATTACGCCGCCGCGCAACCCGATCCGCTTTCATGCTCGGTTCTTCTTAGCCAACTTCGATGACGCGACCGGCGCGCTGAAAGGCAACGGCGAGTTGCTGGACTTGCAATGGCTGCCGCTCGCCAAGGCCTTCGAGCTGCCTATCGTCGATGTCACCGAGTTCGTCCTGACCGAGGTGCAGCGCCGTCTGAACGGCGTCGACGCGCCGGGATTGCCATTGTTCAGCTATCGCCACGGCCGCGCCGCCATCAACTATCAGTAGCGTTTTCGAGATTGACAGTGGTGGCGAACTGGTTATTGTCCGCCGTCTGGAATTTACTCACATGCCGAGCTTGAACGAGGCCGTATCATGGCAAAACCCGCCGTCGTCAAAATCAAACTGGTCAGCAGCGCCGGAACCGGCTTTTACTACGTGACCAAAAAGAACCCGCGCAAAATGACGGAAAAGCTGGTCATGCGGAAGTACGATCCCGTGGCGCGCAAGCATGTCGAGTTCCGCGAAGGCAAAATAAAATAGTCGATCGGAAAAAAATCCTTCGGCTTCGCCTCAGCGTACTTCTCTTCACACTCAATTACATTATCGCGGCCTGGCGAACGTCTTCATCATCGATTACCGGTGGAACGCCGCGTGTGACCACTTGGTTGCGGCCGCTGCGCTTGGCGTCGTAGAGCGCTTCATCGGCAGCGCCGAGCAAGTCCGTCTGCGACATACCTGCTTCAGCTTCGGCGACGCCGAAGCTGCTGGTCACATTGATCTCCGACGGCCCATCCGTCGATACCGGAAAGGTGCGCTCGGCCACTGCCTGACGCAATCGCTCTGCAACGATGTAGGCGACGCCGAGACCGGTGTCCGGCATGACCACGACGAATTCCTCACCGCCCATCCGCGCCACCAGATCGACGCCGCGGATATTGCGTTGAACGCGTTTCGAGAACTCCCGTAACACGTCGTCCCCGGCGCCGTGGCCATGGGTGTCGTTGATCTGCTTGAAGTGATCGATATCGATCAAGATGACCGAAAACGGCTTACCATCCGGACCCAGCTGCGACAAAAGATTGTCGATGTGGCTGTTGAGATAGCGGCGATTGTAGAGCCCGGTCAAACCGTCGGTTACCGCCATGGACAGGCTGAGGTGGTAGTTCTGGCGCAGCTTGTCCTGGTAGCGCTTGCGCCGCAATTGGGTAAGCGACCGGGCCAGAAGTTCATTGCGATCGATCGGCCGCAGCAAGTAATCGTTGACGCCGAGCTCCAGCGCTTTGACCAGGCGCTCTTGATCAAAGTCGTCGACCACCGTCAGGATCGGCACCTGGCGGGTATCCTCGTTCGTCCGCATTTGTGAACAGACCCGCAACGGATCTGCACTGGCATGACTGAGGCTGACGATAATCAGATCGAAATCGCCGCCGCGTGCCAGCACCATGGCCTCCGTACAATCGGGCTCGACCATGACCTGGTACTGTTCCGAAAGCGTACTGTGTATTTGTGCGGCATCGGAATCGCTGTCTTCAACGACCAGAATCCTGGCGTCCTTGCCGACCTCGATATTCCTTTCCGTCGTCGCCGCCGTGACGCCGAACTGATTGCCGGTCTGCTCCCGCAACCGTAACTCGTCGGTCATCGTCTTCAAGCGAACCAAGGACCGGACCCGGGCGAACAAGGCGATATCGTCGACCGGTTTGGCCAGAAAGTCGTCGGCGCCCGCCTCAAGGCCGCAAACGCGATCGCTCGGCTCGGTCAGCGCGGTGATCATGACCACCGGAATATGCGCGATCTTGGCGTTGTCTTTGATGCGCCGACAGACTTCGAAGCCGTCCATGCCCGGCATCATCACGTCAAGCAGCACGATATCGGGTACCTCCTGCTCGACTTTCTCAAGCGCCTCCAAACCATTGTAGGCGACGATCACGTCGTAGTACTCGCTGGATAATTTGGCTTCGAGCAGTTTGACGTTCGGAACGACGTCATCCACTACCAATACTCGTGCGGTCATTCCATGTGTCCTCAGTCGAGAAATTTTCTGACCGTGTCGATGAACGTATTGACCGAAATCGGCTTTGCGATATAGGCCTCGCAACCGCCCTCTCGGATCTTTTCTTCGTCACCTTTCATGGCAAAGGCGGTCACCGCTATGACCGGAATCTTCGACAAATTGTCGTCTTCCTTGATCCATTTTGTGACTTCCAATCCGGAAACCTCCGGCAATTGGATATCCATGAGGATCAAATCCGGTTGATGCTGGCGCGCCAGGGACAGCGCTTCCATGCCGTCGCGCGTCTGCAGGGTGTCGTAGCCGTGGGCGTCCAACAGATCATGAAATAGCTTCATGTTGAGCTCGTTGTCTTCGACAATCAGAACTTTTTTAGGCATTACCTACCTCTCTGACAGCGCGTGGCGGCCAAATACGCTAACCGCTGCCGAACCATTGGACCGACGCATCGCTCGCAGGAAAGAGTGACCGACGGCCCTTAAATTACCGTTAAGTTTTTGATAACCGATGCTTTTCGACCGGCTGGAGGCGATCGGGCGCGGCACGCTGTTCATGTGAAAAACCGGCTTTCCCGGCCAGCCCCAAACGGAAAAGAGAAACCATCGCCAAGCCGCCGCAGAATCCCTTATGCTTGATGACGCCGATATCGTTGCAGCACCGCCGCAAGCCGCAGGGAGCCGAGATTAGCGTGTCAACCGATTCACAGATTCACACAGACGTTGGCCGACAATTGGATGAACTGACGCTGCAGGTCGGCCGGCCTTTGATTGTCAGTGACGCCGACGAAGTCTTGTTTGCCTTCATGGCGAGCCTGGAACGCTATTTGAACCGGCAAGACTTGATCTTCGACTGGTCGTCCTTCGCGCTCACCGGCAACATTCGCCGGCGCGACGATAATGTGGCCATCGACGCCGATGAAGTACGCGGGCATCTGGCGACGTTCTTCGCCCGCCATACCGAAGACATCGATCCCGTCGAGGGCGCCGCGCGATCGCTGGCGATGCTGTCCGATCACGCCCAGATCGTGGTCTTAAGCAATCTGCCGCTGGCACAACGCCCGGCCCGCCAACGGGCCTTGGCCAAGCATGGCATGGACTACCCCCTGGTCGCCAATATCGGCGCCAAGGGCGCAGCCGTCCGCGCGTTAGCCCGGCGGGTCGCCGCCCCGACGGTCTTCATCGATGACATCCCGCGCCACCACAGCGACGTCCGCAGCGTCGCACCAGAGGTATGGTGTTTGCATTTCGTCGCCGACCAGCGTCTGGCACGCCTGTTGGCGCCGGCCGAACAGTGCGACCACCGCGCCGATCGCTGGGACGATGCGGTGGCGGCGATCCTGACGTTCCTGGAAAAGGAGCCATCATGATCTTGCGCATCGGCATCGACCTTGGCGGCACCAAAATCGAGATCATTGCCCTCGATCAGGTCGGCCTTGTGCTGTGCCGCGAACGCATACCGACACCGGTCGGCGACTACGACGCGACGGTCCGTGCCATCACCGATCTGGTGGTTGCCGTGGAGACGCGTCTCGGCGCCCGGGGAACCGTCGGCGTCGGCTGCCCTGGGGCGCTCTCGCCGGCCACGGATCTGATGAAAAACGCCAACTCCACATGCCTCATCGGCCAGCCCCTGAACCGCGATTTGTCCAAGGCATTGGCGCGGCCGATCCGCATCGCCAATGACGCCAATTGCCTGGCCTTGTCCGAAGCCGTCGATGGCGCCGCGGCAGGCAAGGGTATTGTGTTTTCGGTCATATTGGGGACCGGCGTCGGCGGCGGTTTAGTGGTCGACGGGCGTGCGGTGACCGGCCGGCATGCGATCGGCGGCGAATGGGGGCACAATCCGCTGCCCTGGCCGAGCGACGAAGAGCGGCCCGGTCCAGCCTGTTATTGCGGCAAGACCGGCTGCATCGAAACATTTATTTCCGGCCCCGGGCTGGCGGCCGATTTGGAGCGTCATAACGCAGGCCCAAGCGATGCCGAAACCATTGTCGCAAAGGCCGATGCCGGCGACCCGGCAGCCCTTGCCGCGATGGCACGCTATGCGGACCGCCTTGCCCGGTCGCTGGCCAGCGTGATCAACATCCTGGATCCCGACGTCATCGTGCTCGGCGGCGGCCTGTCCAATGCCGGCCAGCTCTATCAGGAGGTGCCGCGGCTGTTGCCCGCATACGTCTTTTCCGATGAAGTGACGACACCGCTGATGCCGGCCGCGCATGGTGATTCCTCTGGCGTGCGCGGCGCTGCCAGGCTCTGGAGCGTTTCATGACAACGCGTTGCCGCGATTGCTTCCGCACCATCGCCGACGGCGCCGCCGGCCGTTGCCCTGCCTGCCATTCACCGCGTGTGCTTAGCCATCCGGAACTCGACCGCCTGCTCATCGCCCACATCGACTGCGACGCGTTCTACGCCGCCGTCGAAAAGCGCGACGATCCGCGCCTGCGCAACCAGCCGGTGATCATCGGCGGCGGCCGGCGCGGCGTTGTAAGTACGGCGTGCTACCTCGCTCGCGTCAGTGGCGTACGCTCGGCCATGCCGATGTTCAAAGCCCGACGGCTCTGCCCCGACGCGGTCATTATCCGGCCGAACATGGCCAAATACTCGGAAGTCAGCAAAGAAATCCGGCACCTCATGACAACGCTGACACCGCTGGTGGAGCCGCTGTCGATCGACGAGGCGTTTCTCGACCTGACCGGCACCGAACGGTTGCACAAGGCACGCCCGGTGACCCTATTGACCCGGCTTGCCGCAGCGGTCGAGCGGGACATCGGCATCACGCTCTCGGTCGGCCTCAGCTACAACAAGTTTCTCGCTAAGCTCGCTTCCGACCTCGACAAACCGCGTGGTTTCACGGTGATCGGCCGCGCCGAAGCGATAGACTTCTTGAGCGGAAGGCCGATCGGCGACATTTGGGGCGTCGGCAAACGCCTCAACCAGCGGCTCAACCGTGACGGCATCCGCCGCATTGGCGACCTCCGTCATTTCGAAGACAATGAACTCATGGCCCGCTACGGCGCCATCGGCGGCCGCCTGGCCCACTTCGCCCGCGGCGAGGACGATCGAAGCGTGCATCCGAGCCGCGCCGCGAAAAGCCTTTCCGCGGAGACCACGTTCAACGACGACCTCACTCGGTTCGATGCCTTGACGCGGCAACTTTGGCCGCTTTGTGAAAAAGTGTCGCGGCGCCTGAAGCGCAATGAACTCGCCGGCCACGTGGTCACGTTGAAACTCAAAACCGCGGGCTTCCAGATCCGCACCCGCCGCCACAGTATGGCCGCGCCGACGCAACTCGCGGACGTGCTTTACGCGGAAGGCTCGGTATTGCTGCGCAAGGAAGTCGACGGCACGCCGTTCCGCCTGATCGGCATTGGCGCCGGCGGCCTCGGTTCGGACCTTGACGCCGATCCGCCCGACTTCTTGGAACCGGCGAAAGATCGCGCCAAACAGGTCGAGTTGACCATGGACAAAGTGCGCGCGCGCTTCGGTAACGCCGCCATCACCAAAGGCCGGGCACTGACGTCATCCGAACCCTCGACAGTGTCTAGCAATCGGGAGACGGAAGAATCTTCAACGTCCTGAGCCGACCAATGATGGAATACTCCGGATATTCCAACGACAGGTCTCCCGGAACGCCGCTTTCGAACAGGCGGAAACCGACCTCGTAGACGGGAACCGACTGCTTCTGTTTCGTCCCGGTTTGAAAATAAGCCAATCGGACCGGCCAGGAACGTTGTCCGGCAACCGCAGCGTATCGATTGTCGCCCGCGGCGACGGCCGGCAATTCGCGGCCGATGAAGGCAACCGTATTGTTCAAGCCCTCTGCACCGGATCCGTCAAAAACCATGGCCGACACCACGCGTTCGCCGGCGATCGCCTGGCGCGCCAGGATCAAATTATGCTCGCTCGGGAAAATGACGTCTTTGGGCAGCGCGATTTCGGTATCGGCGGGACTGGTGAAACCGACAACGCCCGGCTCTCCGGCACGGCCTTTTTCGGCAACGCCGCGGTGCAAATCGACTTCCGCGTCATTCACGACATGCTTGAGCGAAAATCGGAAGCGGCGACCGTCCCGCGACTCCAAGGAACTCACGATGTAGTCGTTGATGATCGGACCGCCTTCATACATGATCATCTCGGTTCGAATGCGTTGGGCAAAAATATAACCCTCGCAGGTGTCGCGCCATTCCAACACCAGCCGTCCGTCCAGCGCGGCGACGCCGCTGCTGCGTGCCGACGTGCCGAGCCCGAGGTCGAATACCGCTTGATAGGAAGCGATACTCGCGGCGTGGGCCGGAACAGCGACGAGGAAAGCCGCAAGGAATCCCGCAATACGTAGTCTGATCGTCGCCATTCACCACCGTCCGTTTTGACCTCGGAAACCCACATAGCACATCCGATCCAGAGCCAAAAGCAAAGGTGACCGGATCTTTGGTTGTCGGCGATGCAAGCGTCAGCCTTCCAGCAATATTTTCGCATAGTTTGTGTTTTACTAAATATAATGCACTCAAAGAGAGAATATATTCTGTTTGGTTAGGGCGTTGATTGTTAATAGTCAAAGACGGTTCTGTGAAAGGAGCTTGCCGTGTGGCTCGAATCAAACATCGCCTTCTGGAACGTGGAGAACCTTTTCGAACGGCGCAACGATCCCAACCGTCCGCCTGAGCTTCAATCCAGGCTGGCCGGAGAACTTCAGAGTTGGACCGCCGCTGTCCGCGACCCCGGGGCGCGTGAAAGGCTCTCCCTTGGTCCGACTGTTGAACCTCATGTGGCCGCTCATGCAGGGTAACGACCCCGGCACGTACCTATTCTCGAGCAATTGGAACATGCTCGATCAGTTCTTGGTATCCAAGTCGTTCATCAGAAACACCAGCAAGGTGAAGATCGTCGATGGCAGCACCGCGATTTTCAAGCCACAGCAACTGATCGGCCCAGCCGGAGCGGCGAAGAAGTACGGCCGACCTTCGAAGCCGAGCAGCTTCGACCAGACCGGATTCTCGGACCACTATCCCATTGTTATGAAAATCAAGACGAACTCCAACTAGAGAAAATTTCATCTGGTCGCCTACGCACGGTGCATGCGTTTGGCTTTGCCAAAGCACTGGAATCGCCTAAGCTCGGCCAGTTTCCAACCGCTCAGATTAGGGCAACGCATGCAAAAAATATTGGTAACGCGGAAAATGCCGCCGGCCGTCGAAGATCGATTGGCCGCGTCCTATGACGCGACGTTCAATGCCAGCGACGAGATCATGACCACCGAGCAGCTGCTCGGCCGGGCGGACGGCATGGACGGCCTGCTGATCTGCCCGAGCGAGCCGCTTTCGGCTGAAACCATCGGCAAATTGCCGGACAGCGTCAAAATCGTCGTGACATTCTCGGTCGGACACGAGCATGTCGCGTTGGCCGCCGCCCGCGACAAAGGCCTTGTGGTCACCAACACGCCCGACGTGCTGAACAACGCCACCGCCGATATCACCATGCTCTGCTTGCTCGGCGCCGCGCGCCGGGCACACGAAGGCGAAACCATGGTGCGCAACGACCAGTGGGAAGGTTTTCGAACCACCATGCTACTCGGCACTCATGTCAGCGGCAAACCACTCGGCATCGTCGGCATGGGCCGGATTGGCCAGGCCGTGGCCCGCCGCGCCCGCGGCTTCGACATGAAGATCCATTATTTCAACCGCACGCGCCTGACGCCGGACCTCGAAGCCGGCGCGACCTATCATGGCGATGCGCAGTCGCTGTTTTCGGCTAGCGAATTCCTGTCGATCAATTGCCCGTCCAGCTCCGAGACGCGACACCTGCTCAATGCCGACAGTATCGGCTGGCTGCCCGACGGCGCGGTCGTGGTCAACACCGCCCGTGGCGACATCGTCAATGATTCCGCCCTAATCGCAGCGCTTAAGTCCGGCAAGATCGCGGCGGCCGGCCTTGACGTCTATGACGGCGAACCGGCCCTCAATCCAGCATACCGCAGCTTGAAGAATACCTTTCTGATGCCGCATCTCGGCAGCGCCACCGTGGAGACCCGCAACGCCATGGGCTATTGCTGTTGCGACAATCTCGACGCCTATTTCGCCGGCAAGCCCTGTCCGACCGCACTCACGTAATCGGCAATCGGCAAAATTATCCTATCGACGGCGGCATTTGCCGGCAGGTATCACTGACTAAATGAAAAAACATCTATAACACATTGAAATTCCAACATACACTCTTGGCACACTGCTTGCACTTACCATTCCGCCCAGACGGGCGAGTTGGCATTTGCGAGTGATAGGAGTGACATCATGGCACCGATTTCTGCCACCGCGGAACATTACCTGGCGGAACTCAATCCTTATGTCGGGCCGTTGGCTGACAAACTCGTCAGCAGCCTGCGCGACGACCACCACAGCATCGACGCGCAACAGCTCGCCTTGATCGAACGCATGCTGTCCTACGCGGCGACAGCCGAACAGCAGCTGACCGAACAGCAAGCACGCATCGCCTATCTCGAATCGCTCTCCATGACCGACGAATTGACCGGATTGAACAATCGCCGCGGCTTCGATCATGCGATGAAGCGCGCGCTGTCATCGGCCAGCCGGTACGGCGAAGCCGGCGTCCTTGCATTTTTCGATCTCGATCATTTCAAGCGCGTCAACGATGAGCATGGCCATGATGCCGGCGATCGGCTGCTATGCCGGGTCGCCGCTGTGTTGAGCGACAACACCCGGTTGACCGATTCGATCGCGCGCCTGGGCGGCGATGAATTCGCCGTCATCTTGGTGCGGACCGGCGCCGAAGACGGCACCCGGCGCGCCCATCACCTGCAAGACGTGTTACAGAAGGCGATGACGGAATGTCCGGAATTCTCAAGCTGCGAAGGCGCCAGCCTCGGCACCGCGCCGTTCGATGGCACGAGCGACGCCGGTAGCGTCTTTCAAGCCGCCGATCGGGCGATGTACAGCGACAAGGCCGCGCGCGGCGAGACCGCCGTCGTCACCCTCTATCCGGTCCATCGTTAAAAAGTCCTTCGGCTTCGCCTCAGCGTACTTTCTTCACGGTCAACTATCCGGCACCATCGCGGCTCAGCAATGGCCGATAAAGCTCTGGCCGGCGGTCTCTAAACAGACCCCACGCCGCGCGCTCGGCGCGCATGGCCTGAAGATCGAAGGCCGCGGCAATCACCATATCCGACCGGTCATCGGCCTCGGCGACGATGGCACCGGTGTGATCGGCGATAAACGAGCCGCCGTAGAAGGTAATGTCGCTGGCGCCGTCGACCTCTTTGCCGACACGGTTGGCCGCCGCGACCACGACCATGTTGGCAGCGGCATGGCCCTGCATCACACGCTGCCAGTGGGCTTTGGAGTTGATCGACGTGTCCTGCGGTTCCGAGCCGATTGCCGTCGGATAGAGCAGGATGTCGGCGCCCTTCAATGCCATCACCCGGGCCGCCTCGGGAAACCATTGATCCCAGCAAATGGCACAGCCGATGCGGCCGACGGCACAATCGAAGGCCTGAAAACCCGTGTCGCCCGGGCTGAAATAGAACTTCTCCTGATAACCCGGGCCGTCGGGGATGTGTGATTTACGATAGACGCCGAGCTGCTGGCCATCGGCGTCGATGATCGCCAGGCTGTTGAAATAACTATTGTTGGCCTTTTCGAACACACTGACTGGCAAGACCACAGACAATTCTCGCGCCAAATCACTGAACCGGGCGACCGTCGAATGGCCGGCCATCGGGCGCGCCGCGGCCAAGCGGTCGGCGGCCTGGGTTTGCGGAAAATATCGCGATTCAAGCAGTTCTTGCATCAAAACCAATCCGGCGCCGGCGCCGGCGGCTTGCCGCACCAGCACTTCGGCGCGATCCAGGTTGTCCGCCGCCCGGCCCGAGGCCCGCATCTGCACCACCGCGATCGTCACATCGGCCATGGCCGTCACCCTCCCGGCGCCGGCCGCGGTCGACCGGCCGGCTGCTGTTGCGTGATGCAGTGGATACCGCCACCGCCTTTTACGATGTCGCCGGCCGCCACCTGCACGACTTTGCGGTCCGGATACAGGTTTTCGACCGCACGGCGGGCCGACCCGTCGGCCGGATCGTCGAAAGACGGCATCACCACGCCGCCGTTGGCAACATAGAAATTCACATAGGACCGCGCCAACGCGCGGCCGTTACCGCCGAGTGCGTGGGCCGGGTGCGGTATCTCCACGACCTCAATGGCGCGGCCGGCCGCATCCCTGGACGCCGTCAAGCGCGCCAGATTGTCTTGCATCAAAGGCCAGTTGGGATCCGACCGGTCCTGTGGCATGGCGAGTGCCACCACGCCCGGACGGACGAAACACGCGACATTGTCGACATGGCCTTCGGTTTCATCGTCGACCAGTCCTTCGCCGAGCCACAGAAACCGGCTGACGCCGAGATACAGGCTGAGCTGTTGCTCGATTTCTTGGGCACTCAGCAAGGGGTTGCGGTTGACGTTGAACAGGCACTGTTCGGTCGCCATCAAGGTGCCGTGACCGTCGACATTAAAGGCGCCGGCTTCGACCACGACAGGCGCTTCATAAATCGGCATATCCAACCATTCGGCGATACGCCGGCCGAGCAGCCGATCCCGGTCATGGTCGTGGTACTTGTTGCCCCAGCCATTGAATTGCCAATGTACCGCGGCGACGCCGCCGTTGCCGTCGACCACAAAACTGGGCCCGGTATCGCGCGTCCAGGAATCGTCGATCGGTTCGGCGACAGTGTCGACCGACCGGCCGCAGGCCAATCCGGCTTCGCGTTCGGCACCGGGCGGCACGATCATGGTGACCGGCTCGAACTGTGAGATCGCGCGGGCGACGGCGGCATAGGCGACTTGGGCCGCCATGAGACCGGCGCCCCACAATTCAAGCCGGCAGGGCCAGGCCATCCAGCAGCGGCCATGCGGTTCCCATTCCGCCGGCATGAACAGGCCATCGGCGAGCGGCGAACAGGCCAAAGCCCCCTCCTTCCTAGAGCAAGTTTCGATCAGTCGCGCCGAGCGCCGGCTCGGGCCAGGACCATCGGTTGATAATAACCCGATTGCTCCGGCTCCAGCCATTCGAATTCCGCGAACCCGGCACGCGCCAAGGCCGCGACCAAGTCGGACCGTTGCAGCGCCGCCGGCAGGCGTGACCTGATTTCTATATCGAGGACGCGGCCCTGCTGAACGATAGCCTCCTCCCAGTCGCGAAATATCAGATGGTAATCGTCTGCAAGATCGTCGTAAAAATGCTGCATGGTCGACACCATCTCATAAAGCGAGGAGCCGAGAAATGACCGGCGTGATCGAAGCGCGACTTCAGGAAATTGGCATAGAGCTGCCGCAGGCCGCGGCACCCGCGGCCAATTATGTCCCCTACGTGATCTCAGGCAATTTGGTTTTTGTTGCCGGCCAGGTCACGTTCTGGAATGGCGAACGCAAATTCATCGGCAAGGTCGGCACCGACTTTACCTTGGAAGAAGGCCAGGCGGCCGCGCGCATCGTCGGCCTCAACATCATTGCCCAAGTGAAGGCGGCCTGCGGCGGCGATCTCGACCGTGTCCAGCGCTGCGTCAAGCTTGGCGGCTTCGTCAATTGCCCGGCCGACTTCACCGGTCAACCGCAAGTCATCAACGGCGCCTCGGATCTGATGGTCGATGTGTTTGGCGACAAAGGGCGTCATGCCCGCTTCGCGGTCGGTGCCAATGTCCTGCCGATGAACATCGCCGTCGAAATCGACGCCATCTTCGAGATCGCTTAAGTGGCGGGCGAAGTCGCCGCAAGGCTTGCCGAGCTCGGCCTGACATTGCCGCCGGCCCACCCGCCGGTCGGGACCTATGTCGGCTGGGTCATTACCGGCAGCCAAATCTGGGTGTCCGGTCAAGGGCCGGTGTGGGGCCAGGAAGTCCGCCATACCGGCACGCTCGGCGCCGACCTCGACCTTGAGCAAGGCCGGGAAGCGGCCCGGTTGACGGCGCTCAACCTGTTGGCTCAGGCCGCCGAGGCCTTGGCCGGCGATCTCGACCGCATTACGCGTTGCCTAAAGATCTTCGGTCTGGTCAATGCCGACCCGGGGTTCACTGACGCCCATCGCGTTATCGACGGCGCGTCCGACCTGATCGTCGACGTGCTCGGCCCCGCCGGCCGGCATGCCCGGGCGGCGGTCACGGCGCCGGCTTTGCCAATGGGCATCGCCGTTGAGTTGGATGCGGTGTTCGAATTCGCATGACCCGCGTCCCGACCTGGTTGACCACGCAGCCGATTGCCCATCGTGGCCTGCATGATCTCAGCGCCGGCGTTCCGGAAAATTCCGTGGCGGCTTTCGCTGCCGCCGCCGACGCCGGCTATGGCATCGAACTGGATCTGCAACCGGCTGCCGACGACGAACCGATGGTGTTTCACGACGACGGCCTGCAACGCCTGACCGGACAAGCGGGTGCCTTCAAAGATTTGGCATCCGACGCGCTCTGCCAAATCACCTTGACCGGCAGCGATCAACGCATTCCGACCTTGGCGGCGGTCCTGGCAAGCGTCGCCGGCCGGGCACCGCTGCTCATCGAACTCAAGGGCATGTCTCCCGCTGTCGGTGTACTCGAAAGCCGCGTCGCCGCCCTGCTGGCCGATTACGACGGCGCCGTCGCGGTTCAATCGTTCAACCCGCATTCCATGGGCTGGTTCGCCGACAACGCCCCGTCCTTTATCCGCGGCCAAGTCGCGACCGATTTCGGCTCCTACGATGAGGAGCGCGTGCCTTTGATGAAAAGATTCCAGCTCAGCAAGCTGTTGCTCAATCACGTCAGCCGACCCGATTTCATCGCCTACAACGTCAAGAAACTGCCGCGGTTGGCACCTTTGGCAGCGCGGCGCCGGGGCTTACCGCTGCTCGCCTGGACGGTTCGCGACGCCAACGACCGCGCCGTCGCCGCGCGTTACGCCGACAACATCATTTTCGAGGGCTTTCGGCCAACATGAGACTGATCTCCAACCGCCCTTGCGTCGCCGCCAGGACTGGGCAGAATCGTGGCCGGCACACAGATTCCCCAGAGTGCTGGAACCGGCAGAGCAGATGACCGAAAACGACACGCCGACATTGACCTTGCGCGCAATCGGCGGCCTTTCAGAGGTCGACGAATCGGAATGGAATGCCTGTGCCGGCACCACCAATCCGTTCATCGATTACGCTTTCCTGTCGGCGCTGGAGGATTCGGGGTCGGTGACGCCGGAAACCGGATGGGCGCCGCGCCATCTGTTGCTGGAAGACGCAGACGACCGCCTGATCGGCGCCGTGCCGATGTACATGAAGAACCACTCCCAAGGCGAATATGTGTTCGATTACGGCTGGGCGCACGCGTTCGAACGGGCCGGCGGTGACTATTACCCGAAACTGCAGATTTCAGTGCCCTTCACGCCGGCCACCGGGCCGCGCCTGTTGGTGCGCGAAGACCGGCCGTTCGAGGAGACCGCGAACTACCTGGTGCAGGGCATGATCGAAGTGGCGCGCCGGCTCGAAGTCTCGTCGCTGCACATCACCTATCCGACCGAGCGGGAATGGTCGCTGCTCGGCGACTTCGGAATGCTGCAGCGCACCGGCGAGCAGTTCCATTGGCAAAACAAAGGCTACGCCGACTTCGAGGCCTTCTTAGGCGACCTGGCGTCGCGCAAACGCAAAGCCGTACGCAAAGAACGCCGCGAAGCCATTGCCCACGACATCGACATCGAGATCCGCCGCGGCAGCGACATCAGCGAACAGGATTGGGACGACTTCTTCCGCTTCTACATCGATACCGGCAGCCGAAAGTGGGGCACGCCCTATCTCAATCGGCCATTTTTCAGCCTGTTGAGCGAACGCATGACCGACCGTGTCGCCCTAATCATGGCCAAACGCGGCGGCCGCAACATCGCCGGCGCCTTGAATTTGATCGGCGCCGATACGCTCTACGGGCGTTATTGGGGCTGCATCGAAGACCACCCGTTTCTGCATTTCGAGGTGTGTTATTATCAGGCCATCGATTTGGCGATCCAGTTGGGTCTGGACCGGGTCGAGGCCGGGGCCCAGGGGCCGCACAAGCTGTCGCGCGGCTACCTACCGGTCCATACCTATTCCGCCCACTGGATCCGCGACCCCTCGTTCCGGGACGCCGTCGCCCGCTACCTAGTCGAGGAACGCCGCGAAATCGATGCCGATATCCGCTATGTCGGCGAAAAGCACTCACCGTTTCGCAGCGAAGACGGAACCGAGGAGACCGGCAATGAGCCATGATCCGAACTGCATATTCTGTAAGATCGTCTCCGGCGACATACCGTGCTTTAAACTCTGTGAAGATGACGAAATCTTGGCGTTCATGGATATCAATCCGTTCCAATCGGGCCATTGTCTGGTGATCCCAAAGCAGCATTTCGCCGATATTTATGCGATTTCAGACGCCGCCATCGGTGCCGCCGCGGCGGTCGCGGCACGGCTTGCGCGTGCGGTCCGCGCGGTCGTCGAGCCGGATGGGTTGAACATCATCCAGGCCAACGGGCCGGCCGCCGGCCAGAGCGTCTTTCATTTCCATTTCCACGTCTTCCCGAGGGCCGCTGACGATAATGCCTCGCTGAACTGGGGTATGATTCCCGGCGACATGGCGGCCGTCGAAGCGCTCGCCGGGTCGATCCGGTCGGCCTTGGAGGAGAACGGGTGAGGCCGGCTTCCGTTAGGCGCCGCTCATCGGATCAAGAAGAGCGATAATTCGGGCACGAACACCACCAGCGCCAACACCGCCAGCATCAAGCCGATGAACGGCAAGACGGCGCGGCAGATCAGCACGAAATCTTCCTTAAACGCGGTCATCGCCACGATTAGGTTAAGGCCGACCGGCGGCGTGATGAAGCCGATTTCCAGATTGACCACCATGATCACGCCGAAATGGATCGGGTCGATGCCATAGGCCATCGCCACCGGCAGCAGGATCGGCGCCAGCATCAGAATCGCCGAGCCGATGTCGATCAGGCAACCGATAACGAGCAGGAAAATGTTCAGCGCGATCAGGAAGGTGATCTTGTTGTCGACCACGGTCGTCATCCAGGCGGCAAAGCTCTGCGGCACCTGCTCCGCGGTCAGCAACAGGTTGACGCTGATCGCGACGGCAATGATTGGAAACAACGTGCCGAGCAAACGCGCGGTGTCGACGGCGATGGCGTAGAAATCAACCAGGCGAATTTCGCGATGCACGAACACTTCGACCAACAGGGCATAACCGACCGCCACGGCGGCCGCCTCGGTGGCGGAAAACAGGCCGGAATAGATGCCGCCCAACAGAATCACCGGCGTCATCATCGCGAATATACCGTGGCGGAAGGCGGACAGGGTCTCGGTGAGACTGAACGGCTTACTGGCGATTTTGCGATTCACGACCAGCGCATAGATCGACAGCACGCCGGCCAGCATCAAGCCTGGGATCAAGCCGGCCAAGAACAGATCGCTGATCGATTTTTCCGTGACGATGGCATAGAGGATCATCGGAATGCTCGGCGGGATGACCACGCCGAGCGTGCCACCGGAGGCGAGCGCGCCGAGGGAAAACTTCTTGCCGTAGCCCTCTTCCAACAACGCCGGATACAGGATCGTGCCGACCGCCAGCAGGGTCACCGGCGAGGAGCCGGAAATCGCCGCGAACACGGCGCAGGACAATATGGTGGCGATCGCCAGGCCGCCGGGCAGCCATTGCGTCAGGGCCCGCAGAATCGCGATCAAGCGTTCGGCGATCGACCCCCGGGTCATGATATTGCCGGCCAGGATGAACATCGGGATGGCCAGCAGCACGTCGCGGTTGATGCTGGTCCAGATGTCATCGACCAGATAGGTCAGATCGCCATCGCCCCAGAACAGGTGGGCATAGGCCGCCGCCGTGATCAGGATCAAGATGACGTTCTGCTTCAGCGCCAGCAGCACGATCACCAGCACCAGCAGGATCACTGCGGTCATGTCAGCGGTCCACCACGTCGTCACGCGGCTTCAAGGACGGCCAGGCCGCGAACCCCAGGTGACGAAGCGCACAGGAAAAGAACGCATACGGCAAGACCAACTGGATCGGCCAAAGCGGCCAATACAGCACCGCCGCGCGATCGCCGTTTGCGATCGTGTCATGCAGGTACAGCGCCGCGATCACGCCGAGGGCAGCAAACAACAATGCCGACAGCCCGTCGCCGATGCGGGATATGGCCGGGCGCAATTCCACAGGCCACCAGCCGTCGGCAAACTGCGGCCGGAGGTGGCTGTTCGAGGCCGTCGCCAGGACCAAGCCGAAGAATCCGGCGATGATGGCGGCGAACACCGCCATCTTTTGCGAGCCCCAAATGCTGCTCGTGAAAATCTCCCGCGCCACGATCTCGCCCAACAACAGGCTCGCCACCACAACATAGGCAAGGGCCGCCACGACGGCCTCGATCCTGGTCAAAATCCTGAAGAAATCCGCCATGCCATGCCGTTCCGATGGTTCAGAGCAAATTTCGACCATACGGGATCGATAAATGGACCCTACACAGGAAATCGCATCGGCAAATTGCGTGGGCCCCGCACTTGGCCGCCGGCCCAGGTCACGGCATCCGGATCTGACAGTTCGAAATCCGGAATGCGCGCGAACCATGCCTTAAGCGCCACATCCATCTCCATCCGCGCCAGGTTGGACCCGGCGCAGCGGTGGATGCCGATGCCGAAAGCGATATGCCGGTTGCGCTCGCGATCGAGGATCACCCGGTCCGGGGCGTCAAACATTTCCGGGTCGTGGTTGGCTGCGGGGAAGTTCATCAGGACGCGGTCGCCCGGCTTGAAAGTGACGTCACCGACCGTGATCTCCTCGGTGGCGACGCGGGCCATGGTAACCGGCGCGTAGTACCGCAGCATCTCCTCGATGGCGCCGGGAAACAGATCCGGCTCGCTGGCCAGGCGGCGGCGATCTTCGGGATTGGCGGCAAAGTGCCAGAGCGACGCACCGATCGAGCTCCAGGTGGTGTCAATGCCGGCGACCAGCAACAGGTTACACATCGAAACCACCTGCACGTCCGTCAACGGTACGCCGTCGAGGTCCTTGGCCAGCAATTGTGAAATCAAATCATCAGTGCCGGGATTGCGGCGACGCTCGGCGACCGTCTCGGCAAAAAAACCTCGGATCACTCGGCGGTATTTCAAGCGCGTTTCGGGATCGGTCAGGCCAATCTCCAATACGTTCCGCACCCATTGGACAAATTCCTCGGCCCGGTTCGGATCGATGCCCAGCATATGGACAATGACATGGGAGGGAATATGTTGGGCGTAATCCGTCGCCGCGTCGCAGCTGCCCTTCTCGATGAAGCCGTCGATCAGGCGGTGGCACAGATCTTCGGTGAAGGCGCGGTGCTCGGCCACCGCTTTCGGCGTGAAAAACGGCAAGATCAGGCGACGGTGGGGGATCTGTTCCGGCGGGTCGGAGGTGATCGGCGGCGACTTGACGCCGTATTCGTCCAACGTCGGATCGACCGCCAATTGCGGCACGACGATCGGGTCTCGGGACGACAATTCGGGTACCATCTTAACGAAGGCTTGCATGTCCTGATAGCGGGTCGGCAGCCAGGAACCGCCCCAGCGCTCGGTATGAGCGACCGGGCATTTTCCGCGCAAATCGCGCCACACCGGTACCGGATCCTTGACGTAGCCTTCGTCGAAAATGTCGTAGTCGGTGGTCCAGTCTTCGACCGGCGGAGTCTTGCTCATAGCGGGTTCTCCTTTATGCCTGCAATCGTCGACCACCTGGATGGCCGTGTCTAGACGCCGGTCCTATTTGCAGCTCTTGGCAGCATGTTGGATTTTCGCCCAGATTTCATCGGCCCTGCCGCCGATCGCTTTGACCAGTTCCGGCTGGGCGGCCAAGCCGGCTTGGCGCCAGGCGGCCATTTCAGGGTCGCTCGGCTGGTAGACTGGCAGGCCGGCGGTTTTGAGTTTGCCGACCAAGGCAGCCTCGGCGCCGCGAATGCCGCGCCGCAGGACATTGGCGTCGGCGAATGCGGCGCGCAACCACTTCTGTTCGTCGGCATTCAGTTTGTTCCAGACCTTCTTCGACGCGGTCAGGGTGCCGATCTGATGGGAATGGTTGGTCAGCGTGACGTGCGGCGCCATCTTGTGGGTGCCGACGGCGATGCCGTAGACGGTTGGAAACGTGGCGCCATTGACGTTGCCGGTTTTCAACGCCGGCAGACTGTCGACGGAGCCGAGCGGCACGCCGTTGGCACCGACGGCCTCGAAGAAAGAAACCGATGCCTGGGTCGGAGCGATACGGATTTTCACTTTTTCCATATCGGCGGGCGTGTGTACGGCCTTGCGGTTGAACAAGATCATCTGACCGACCTCGACCCAACCGAGCAGGACCAAGCCGCTCTCCTGCATCATATCGTCAAAAATGCCGCCGACATGATTGTCGAAGGCGCAGTCGGCATGTTTCGGACTGTCCCACAGATAGGGCGCCGCCAATAGCGCGAATTCCGGCACGACCAGAGAGGTCGCCGTATTGGACTGGCCGGACAAATCGATGCGGCCGCGCACGGTTTGGCGGACCACGGTTTGCTCGTCGCCCAATTGCGAGGAGTAGAAAACGTTCAGCTTCAGCTCGCCGCCCGACAATTCTTCGACCTTCTCGGCGACGCCGGCAAGCCACACGCCCCAGGGGGTTTTCGGTGGAGCGGCGGTCGCCACGCGCAGTTCTCGGGCGGCGAAGGCGTCGCCGCCGTAGGTCAGAAGGCAAGCGAGTGCAAGGCCAAAAAGCCAAAGTGAATGACGGCGGATCATGTCGGTCCCCTGAATATCTGCTGTGACGGGCCGCGCCGGTTTGCTTAATTCCGGCGATGTGTTATCGTTGGCATTAAGTAAAGGTGAATTCACCTTTACTTGTCAAGTGAATTTCTGAGCCCGATAACAGGCAGCCAATCGATGTCTATGGCGCAGCACCCAGACAACCCGGACCGGCCCCTCATCCGCCCGACCAAGCAGGCACGCAGCCGCAAGCAGACGCAGCGCATCATCGGCGCCGGGTTGGCCTTGCTTCAGGATCACAATTTCCAGGACCTGACGGTAGAGCAGATCGCCGAGCAGGCCGGCTGTTCCGTCGGCACGCTCTATAAGCGATTCGTCAACAAAGAGGCGCTACTCGAGGTCATTGCGGAAAACGTTAGCGAAGAAATCCTGGGTGAGTTGACCGGTGGATTGTCGGAACAAATTGAAACGACGGCGTCACTAGACGAACTGTTGCGACGGCTGATCGTGTATTTCGTCGACCTCATACGCAATCAGGAGCGGCTGGTGCATGCCATGCTAGGCCGCCGACTGTTCGTATCGGCCACCAACCAACCTCTGCAGCAGGCGGCGAACCAGGTCATCGACCTCGCCTTGACCAAGGCCACAGCACACCGGCCGGCAGCAATTCCGCGGATCGAGTTCGAGCGCCGTTTTCGCGTTGCCATGCAAATGACCCTGGGGACCCTCGTCTACATTGTCATTGGTTCGCCAGGCCCCATGGTTTTGCACGACGAAGGGACCGAACAGGATCTGACGCGCTCCGTGCTGGCCATTTTAACAGCGCCGATGGAGCCCGAGCACCGCCGTCAGCCGACTCGGTAGGCGTCGAGCCGCTCGCGGTCGAAGTCGATGCCGTGGCCCGGCCGGTCGGGCGCGGTTGCGTGGCCGTCGGTGACCGTCAAATGCTCGGCCATGAAGGCTTCCAGGCCGAAGGCGTGCATTTCCAGATAGGCGGCGTTCGGGCAGGCGGCGAGCAGATGGACATGCAATTCCTGGGCGCCGTGGGAGATTACCGGGAGATTGTGCGCTTCCGCCAAGCGCGCGATCTTCATGAACGGCGTGATGCCGCCGCAGGTGGTCAGGTCGGGCTCCGGAAAGTCGACGCCGCCGGCAGTGATCAACTGGCGGAATTCCGCCAAGGTATGAAGGTTCTCGCCGGCCGCGATCGGCACCTTGCCTTGGCCTCGCAAATGCGCATATCCAGAAAAGTCATCCGGCGTGATCGGCTCTTCCAGCCAAACCAGGCCGAAGGGCTGCAGGACGTTGAGCGCATTGGCGGCCTGATCGACCCGCCAGGCTTCGTTGGCGTCGGCCATCAATTCGATCTCCGGCGCGAGATGCTCCCGCATCGCCGCGACCCGGACCACGTCCTCGGCCAGGGTGGGCTTGCCGAGGCGCATTTTGACCGACCGGTGACCGTCCTCGACGCTTTGGCTCGCACCCGCCAGCAGCTTTTCGACGGGGAAATTCAGATCAATATTGCCGGCATAGGCCTTGACCTGAGGCGCGTGGCCGCCGAGCAGGCGCCAGAGCGGCTCGTTCAAGCGCCGGCCGCTGCCGTCCCAAAGTGCGGTGTCCACCGCAGCCATGGCGAAGCTCAACGGCGCACCGCGCCCGGCATAGTGATGTGCGTGCCAGAGCCGCTGCCATTGGCGTTCGATCAGTCGCGGATCCTCGCCCAGCAACAGGTCGCGGAAGACATTGCCGACGATCGCCGCGATCGCCGGTCCTTGGCCTTGATGCATGACCGTATAGCCGGTCCCGACCGCGCCATCACTGTCGGTGATCCGAACCATGACCAGATCGAACCCGGTCATCACCCCGGCGGCGGCCGCTTCGATCGGCTGCGGCAATGGGATGCGATAGGTGTCGACATCGACTCGGTCGATTTTCATAAGTGGTCTCCGCACCTGGTCAAGGGATTGATCGGCGATAATCGATGATAGGCCAAAGGCCTTAGCCGAGCAAAACCAGCAGCAGGATCGCCGCGACAATCAGGCCGATACCGACGAACTCCAACAGATTTGGCTTTTCCTTGAAGAAAAAGATCGAGGCGATGAAGGTAAACACCAACTCAATTTGGCCGACGGCGCGGACATAGGCCGCGTTCTCCAACGTGAAAGCGGTGAACCAACCGACCGATGCCATAAAGCCGGCGACGCCGACCGCCAAGGCCGGGCGCCAGTGACGGATGATTGCCTGCATTTGGCCGGGCTCGCGGACCAGCAGGTAGGCGCCCATGATCAGCGTCTGCATCACCACCGCAACCGCCAAGGTAAATGCCGCGCGGAGCAGGAATTCGCCGTCGCCGAGCGCCAGGGCGGCGCCGCGGAAAAACACCACCGAGGCGCCGAGAAAGGCACCGCACGCCAGGCCGATCAGGGTCGGCTTTTCGCCCAGGCCGGTGGCCAGGCTCCGCCAGGTAATCGCGCTCCGCGCGACCGACATGGCCATGATGCCGACCAGGCCGAAGGCAATGGCGACAACGCCGACCGCGCTGACCCGGTCACCGAGCAACACCAGGCCGAGCAAGGCGATCTGCACGACCTCGGTCTTGGAATAGGTGGTGCCGACGGCAAAATTTTTGAACGAAAATAGATAAACCAGCAAAAACGTAAAAAGAATTTGCGACAGCCCGCCCGCCAAGCAATAGACCAAGAACAGGCCGTTGGCCGTCGGCAGCGGCGCGTCGCCGAAACCATAGACCGCCCAAAGATAAAGCACGGCGAACGGCCAGGCGTAGAAGAACCGCACATACGTGGCGCCACCAGTCGACAGGCGACCTTTGATGTATTTCTGCAGGGCCGACCGCAGATTCTGCATGAACGCGGCAAAAATCGCGATCGGAATCCAGAGCTCGACCATGTTCGCGTCCCTAGCAAAAATTCACAGGACGCGAACTGCAGCGCGGCGAACAGCTTACGCCGCTAGCGCACCGTTTCCGAGCGCTTCACGTCGCCTTTGCCTTTGTCGCCGCCCTTTTTGGCTTTGCCGCCTTTGCTTGGCGGTGTCGACGGCCCGTTGGCGGGCTCGTACTCGAACGCGATTTTTCCCTCGACCAGCGTAACTACCACGTGGCCGCCCTTTGCCAATTTACCGAACAGCAATTCTTCCGCCAGCGGTTTCTTGATGTTCTCCTGAATGACGCGCGCCAGCGGACGGGCGCCGAATTCGGGCGTGTAGCCTCGTTCGGCAAGCCAGGTGCGCGCCAGATCGCTCAAGGCGATGGTAACGTTGCGGTCCGAGAGTTGGGATTCGAGCTGCAGCACGAACTTGTCGACGACCAGTGCGACCACGTCCGGCGCCAGCGAGGAGAATGCGATGGTGGCGTCCAACCGGTTGCGGAACTCCGGCGCGAACATTTTCTTGATCGCCTCGCTATCCTCGCCTTCCTTGAAGCCACGGCCGAAACCGATCGCTTGCTTGGCCATTTCCGCGGCACCGGCGTTGGTGGTCATGATCAACACGACATTGCGGAAATCGATCTGTTTGCCGTTGTGATCGGTCAGTTTGCCGTGATCCATGATCTGCAACAGGATGTTGAATAGATCCGGATGCGCCTTTTCGATTTCGTCGAGCAGCACCACGGAGTGCGGATGCTGGTCGACACCGTCGGTCAGCAAGCCGCCCTGATCGAACCCGACATAGCCCGGCGGCGCGCCGATCAACCGGCTGACGGTGTGACGCTCCATATATTCCGACATGTCGAAACGCAGGATGTTGAGGCCCATGACATCGGCGAGTTGACGGGCGACTTCGGTCTTGCCGACACCGGTTGGGCCGGAAAACAAATAGGAGCCGATCGGTTTCTCAGGCTCCCGCAACCCCGCCCTGGCCAGTTTGATCGCCGCCGACAGCGCGTCGATCGCTTCGTCCTGGCCGTACACGACACGCTTCAGATCGTCTTTCAGGCTGCGCAAATTCTCGGTGTCCTGCTTGGACACGGATTTCGGCGGGATGCGGGCAATCTTCGCCACCACTTCCTCGACATCGCGCACGCCGACCGTCTTCTTGCGGCGATGTTCCGGCCGCAGCATCTGTGCCGCGCCGACTTCGTCGATAACGTCGATGGCCTTGTCGGGCAATTTTCGATCATTGATGTAGCGCGCCGACAGCTCGACCGCCGTCCGTATCGCCTCTTGGGTATAGCGGACCTTGTGATGCTCTTCGAAATAGGGCTTTAGCCCGCGCAAGATCTTGACCGTATCCTCGAGCGAAGGTTCCATGACGTCGATTTTCTGGAAGCGCCTGAGCAGCGCCCGATCTTTTTCGATGTAGCCGCGAAATTCCTTGTAGGTCGTCGAGCCGATGCACCTGAGCGTGCCGCTGGCCAAAGCGGGTTTAAGCAAATTGGACGCATCCATGGCACCGCCGGAAGTCGCGCCGGCACCGATCACGGTATGAATTTCGTCGATGAACATGATCGCGCCGGGGGTTTCCTCAAGCTCCTTGATCACCGCCTTGATGCGCTCTTCGAAATCACCGCGATAGCGCGTACCGGCAAGCAGCGAGCCCATATCGAGCGCGAATATGCTCGCGTCCAGCAGCACTTCGGGCACGTCGGCCTTGGTGATCCGAAGCGCCAGCCCTTCGGCGATGGCGGTCTTGCCGACGCCTGGGTCACCGACGTAGAGCGGATTGTTCTTCGAGCGGCGACAGAGGATTTGGATGGTCCGTTCGATTTCCGCCTCCCGCCCGATCAGCGGGTCGATGCGGCCGGCTTTGGCTTTCTCGTTCAAATTGACGCAAAACGCACTCAAATTGTCCTTGTTGTCGGCGACATTTTCGGAATCCGATTCCTGGCCCCCGCCGTCCTCGTCATCGTCCTCATCGGCACCGCGGACCGTGCGGCTTTCGCCAAGGCCGGGCGCCTTGGCAATACCGTGTGAAATGTAGCTGACCGCATCAAGGCGGGTCATATCCTGTTGCTGCAGGAAAAACGCGGCATGGGATTCGCGCTCGGCGAAAATCGCCACCAAAATATTGGCGCCGGTCACTTCCTCGCGTCCCGACGATTGGACATGGATCAGCGCGCGTTGGACGACCCGCTGGAAGCTCAAGGTCGGTTTGGCGTCATCCAGGCCATTGACGACCAGGTCCGCCAGGCTGTCGTCGAGGAATTCCGTCAGCACTTGACGCAGTTTGTCGAGGTCGACGTCGCAGGCCCGCATGACCGCGGCCGCGTCCTGATCCTCCGTCAACGCCAACAGGAGATGTTCGAGGGTTGCGTATTCATGGCGGCGCTCACTCGCCAAAGCCAGCGCCCGATGCAGTGATTGTTCCAGATTGCTTGAAAATTTTGGCACGAATTACGGTCCTCTACGTCTGTCGTCTGCGCTCGGCGTGGAAACTCAGGGCTAATACCAACCTGCGGTGATAGGGACCCAATTGACCGCAGGTTGGTATTAGCTCTCCTTTTCCATGGTGCATTGTAGCGGATGCTGGTTTTGCCGAGCAACGTCGACGACTTGCCCGACTTTCGTCTCCGCGACCTCGTATGGGAAGACGCCGCAGACACCGATGCCGCGTTGGTGCACGTGCAGCATGATCTGGGTCGCCTCCTCTTTGTTTTTGTTGAAATAGCGTTCCAACACGAAAACGACGAATTCCATCGGCGTATAATCGTCGTTCATCAAAAGCACCTTCCACATCGACGGCTTTTTCGTCTTCGGCTTGGTCTTTGTGACGGTACCTACGTTGGTATCACCGTTTTTGTCGTCGTTCTTTGCCATATGGTCTTTCGTCCGCGCGCGCGCCAGTGCTCAAGTTGGCGTCGTTAAAAATAAAGCAAACCTTACCGCCGATGGGGTTCCATTGCCAAGATTGGCCCAGAACCAATCCAATCGTCTTAAGCCCAATCATAACACACAAACCAAAAAAGGGGGCGTGGCCGGCCGGCCACGCCCCCAATTTATTCGGGATGCTACGGTTAAACGCTACAAATAAAATCTTTGGTTAGGCGGCGGTCTTGGTGAATTTCTCCGCAACCGACGCATACCGGCTGTTGATCGGCTCAAACGCAAGCTGCGTGGTCCGGGTCATCATTTCGCCGATTTTCGTGGTTTGGGCGACATAGGCGTCGAGGTGGGTCTTGGCAAAATTGGCTTGCAACTCGAAAGCCTCTTGCATGGTCTTGGCACCGAACACCGCCTTGGTCGCGGCAACGGAGTCTTCGACTTGGGTCTGGGCAAAGGCGAGCATCTCGGAATTCACTTCTTCCACGCCCTTGACTGCCAGATTGCCGGCATTGACCATCGCTTCCGCGGTTTCCTTGTTGAACTTGGCAATTTCGTCGTAGTTCTGGACGGCTTGGTCCATGTGCTGCTGGCCGTAGGCGACAGCCTGTTCGTAGCCTTTGCTGGCGGCTTCGGAGGTGGCTTTCATGGCGCCTTCCAAGCTGTCTTTCGAGGCACCCAAAACGTCGTCGTAGGCTTTGGCGGATTTGGTGGTCTTGGCTTTGTTGGTCATTGTCGTCGTTCCTTGCTTCTCTGAAATTAGCGGCGTGGCCGCGCCATCGCGCTTGAAACTGTGGTTTTGGCCGTCCTCGCGTCAGCGGCCGATTGCTGCGTCGCAACCTTTTTGCTGCACCGCAACATGACGCTCAATATAAGTCTGCATTTCGCAATTGCAAGAGAAAATTTGTGCGCCGCACAATTCTTTTGTTCGGACCGATCAAAGACCCGAAATCGACTGCCAATTCCGACAACATCGAAATTAAAATTCGACATGGAATCAACTTTTTCTTAAATTAAGTTTGAGTGAATCGTTAACATTCGGATTGATCGCGCAAAGTTTGCCTCGCGGCCTTGTCGGGCGCATGGCGAACACCGGATGGACAAACAAACTGTGGGGACCATTAGTTTTGATCGCGTTCGTCCGAGTTGCGCCTAGCCGGTGGCACACCCGCCGTCGATCCGCCATGCCGATGCGGCCAAGGTTTGCATTGGTCACAGGGTTGATTCTGTCTGCTTGCCTGGTCATGACCGCCGACGAGGCCCTTGCCCGGCGCTACTCCGCGGTCATCGTCGACGCCCAAGACGGCACCGTGTTGCACGCCGAAAACATCGACCGGCGCGTCTATCCGGCGTCGCTGACCAAGATCATGACGCTCTATTTGACCTTCGACGCCTTGAAACAGCGTCGCCTCTCCCTGACCACGCCCTTGAAAATATCGCGCCGCGCCGCCGGCCAAACGCCGTCGCGACTTGGCCTGAAACGCGGCCGAACGATCACCGTCCGCAGCGCCATTCGTGCCGTCGTCACCAAATCAGCCAACGATGCCGCGACGGTGTTGGCGGAGGCTCTTGCCGGTAATGAAGTCGACTTCGCCCTGCGCATGACCAAGACCGCCCGTAGCCTGGGCATGATTCGGACGACCTTTCGCAATGCCACGGGGCTGCCGAATCGGCGCCAACGGACGACCGCCCGGGACATGGCAAAGCTCGCGGTCGCATTGGTGGGTGATTTTCCCGAGTATTATCATTTTTTCAGCACGCGGTCTTTCAAGTGGGGCAAGCGCACCCACCGCAACACCAACGGATTGTTGACCAGCTATCGCGGCGCCGACGGCATCAAGACCGGTTATATCCGTGCATCCGGTTTCAACCTTGTGGCTTCCGTTCATCGCGGCAAGACAAGGCTTGTCGGCGTTATTTTCGGTGGCCGTTCGCCCAAAATGCGCAACCGGCGGATGACCACCTTGCTCAACAGGGGCTTCACCAGACTGGCCGCGCAACGCAAAGCCGACGGCCGCTATGGCGGACTCAGGCGGGTGCCGCGGCTGTCGCCGCCGGCGCCACGCGCGCGGCCACGCGGCGATGGCGCGTTGGTGCAGAAGGTCGAAGATCATTCCATGCCGAAGCCCAACCGGAGCCCGGCGTCTACACGCTGGGGCATTCAGGTCGGCGCGTTCAGCACCCTGGCCCAGGCGCAAAAAGCCGGTTATCGCGCTGCCGCAACGTCAAAGCGTCTCGATCCTCGCAAGGTCTATTTCGTCCGCGGCCTGCTCGGTGACGGCCTGGTCTATCGCGCCCGTCTGGCCGGCTTGACCCAGGCCAAGGCGTCGGCCGCATGCAAAGAGCTCTTTCGCCGAAAAATGGCGTGCGCGGTGGTCCGCCCGAACGGCGACGTCAGCGCCAGACTTGCGCACAACTAGAGCAAATTTCGATCATACGGGACCATTTGACCTGACGCACGGGGCGACGATAATCATGGGTCTAAGCAGAGCAGGTGTGGAATCCCACCATGACCCATGTCCGATACATCGACAAAACGCGGCAATACTATCTCGATCAAGGCTATGAGAAGCCCTATGAATGGGCACATTTCGACACGGTGCCGTTTACACGTTTAAGCAAGCCCTTGGCGGATTGCCGGCTGTCGCTGGTGTCGACCAGCGACGTCGCCATCAAAGAAGACGGCGGTGACGGTGACCACGCGAAAGAAATGTTCGTCGGCAATGTCTATTCGATTCCGACAGACATACCGATCGAGCGGTTACACAGCCGACAGGAACATTTCGACAAGCACGCGACGCACCTCGACGACGTCGACAGCTATTTTCCGATTAGCCGGCTCCGCGAGGCCGCGGCGGACGGCACCATCGGCGGAGTCGCGGATCGGCTGCATGGCGTTTACACCGCCTATTCGCAACGCCGCACCTTGGAAGTCGACGGCCCCGAAGTCTTGAAGCGATGCCGGGAAGACGGCGTTGACGCGGTCCTATTGACCCCAGTCTGACCGGTTTGCCACCAGACCGTGAGTCTGGTCGCTCGCTACCTCGAAGAACACGGCCTGCCGACCGTGATGATCGCCAACGCCCGCGACATTGTTGAACATTGCGGCGTGGCGCGCATGGTCTTCGTCGATTTCCCACTCGGCAACCCCTGCGGCGAGCCCTACAAGCTCGACCAACAGCGGGCCATCTTCCGGCAGGCTCTGAATCTGCTGGAGACCGCCGACGGCCCGCGCACGACGGTCGAGGCGCCTTTCGTCTGGCCTGCCGGCGATGACTGGAAGCGGCTCATTTTCTCAGACGAGCAGCCGTTTCTGGACAGCGACGCGCACGAAAACTGGATCGCCGCCAAAGCCCGTTACAAGGCGCTAAAAGCGGAAGGAAAAGTCTAGGACATGACCGCACCTGACCAAGAAGTTATCGTCTATTCGACACCGTTTTGCGTGCCTTGTGAGCAGCTGAAGCGCTACCTGAAGGCCCATGCCGTGGCATTCACGGTCAAAGACCTGATGATGGATGAGGCAGCGGCGGAACTGTTGGAAAGTCTCAACGTCCGGTCGTCGCCGGCCCTCGGCATCGATGGCCGGGTCTATGCCGGCGCCGATCTCAATCCGGCCAACGTCGACAAGCTGCTCGGCCTCACCTGACTTTTGGTCTGCTGGGCGAGGCGACCGTCGAGTAATCTTGCCGAACCGAACCGGGCCGCCCCAAGATGCGCTAACGCATTATTAGAACTGAAGAAAAGTACACTGAGGCGGAGCCGAAGGACATTTTGACGATCGACTATATTGCTTCCATCTCCTGGTCGTATTGCCGTTGCGAGCGGGCGGCTTCGGCTTGGATCCAGTCGCGGAAGGCAACGATCCGAGGGCGCGTATGGGCGCCCTCCGGACAGACTAGGTAGTAAGCCGAGTCCGCCGGGCAGTGCACGTCGAACAGGCGTACAAGGCCGGTCGCGCTCAAGCCGCCATCGACATGCGCGCTGCGAACCAGCGCCACGCCCTGACCAGCGATCGCCGCCTGCAAGGCCATGTTCGAGTTGGGAAAGCGCGGCGCCTGGTCGAAAGACAGATCGGGCACACCGGCCGCGGCAAGCCAGGTATCCCAATGCGGGCTTGCGCTCTCATCTTGGCGCAGCAGCAAAGGAAAGCGTGCCAGGGCGGCCGGACTGGCCGGCATGCCGAGGCGCTCAAGCAGCTGCACACTGCAGACTGGAAAAACATACTCCCGCAGCAATAAGCTGGCGTGCAGTCCGGGATAGACACCGTTACCGAGCCGGATCGCCACATCGACATCCTCGACTGCGAAATCGACCATATGGTCTTTTGTCGAGATCCAGACAGCGATCTCTGGGTGGCGCGCGTAGAAATCACCTAACCGCGGCACAAGCCAGGCCAACGCGAAGGATTCGAACGTACTGATCTTGAGGGCGCCGTGCGCCTCTTCAACCCGCAAGCTTTCCAAGGTCGCCGACAGCCGCGCGAAAAAGTCGCGGGCAACCGGCGCCAGCGCCGCGCCGCTCTTGGTCAGGCTGAGCGGTCGCGCGTCGCGGTCAAAAAGTTCAAGCCCCCAGAGTCCCTCCAGATGGCGGATCTGATGGCTAATCGCGCTTTGCGTCACAGTCAACTCGGCTGCAGCACGGGTGAAGCTGCCATGACGGGCTGCGGCTTCAAGCGCACGCAGCGCTGCAAGCGGTGGCATGTGATCGGGCATGATTATCATGAATAGTAGCTCATGATAATCATGAGGACAATTCTTTTGAACAATATAAAGAACCTTATTAAATTGGCGAACAACATATGAAGAATTCTCACGAAGTTCGCTTTTGAATTGGAGCCGAATCAGCGATGGAACCGCGGGTCGGACGACGCATAATTCGGGACCGCTGGGGCGAGCCGATTGGCCCCTCACCGCCCGACCCCAAGCGTCCGAAGTCCAAACCGTGGCGCGCGCGCATAGTCGATTGGATTTGGAAAATTCGATTGTCAGGCCGAATCAAGAATGAACTCGGTCAATCTCGAAGACTGAATTGACTGCAGATATCAGCGGAATGCCTGAGGTTACAAATGAAAAGCAGACTGATTCGCCCACACTGATACGCGGTTCGCCGTAAGGTCAATTTGCCTTACTTGGATTGACGTGCAAATTCGGCACGGAGGAAACCTCTCAGGTGGAGGAATCCGCTACGTCCGGGCTCTCCGCGCTCTCGTCCGCGGGCTCAGCGGCTTGCACATTTGCCGGCTCGATGCGGGGATTCGAGTAGGGTCCACTGAAGCCGGACGCCAATTCCTCCGGAACCTCACCGTGGACGAGCACCGTATGCAGGCCACGACGCGGGTCCACCGTTATCACTCCGAACTTCGCATCGAGCGCCTCAACGGCAACGTGCAATGCCGCAGCAGCCTCGGCGAGGGTCGGCTTATCTGGCCTCTCTATGGTGAAAATCTGCCCAGCCATCTCACACTCCACCGAATCAGATCGCCACGTCGATCCTGATTCTATAGGTGTTGTCCCGCATTGTCGAATTCAAAGCTCGACAGTTCGCCAAAGCCCATATCCGCGGCCCACGGCTGGCCCGGCGCGCGCACCGCGTGCTGGCGAAGGTAGTTTCGCATGTTCGCCGGCGAGCGTGTCGGGTTGCCCGGATCGAACGGAAAGGCGCTGCGAAGCGCGGCCACCACGCCCGCGGCGACCGGGCATGCGGCGGATGTGCCGCTATCGGGCGTGCCGGCGCCGAACGACTCGGAGCCGAGGAAGTGTGTGCAGGTGACCAGATCGGGCTTCTGTTGGCCGATCCGGCCGGGTCCCTGCGAGGAGTACCCGACCAAGGCACCGTTGACGTCTACCCCGCCGACGCAAAGCACGTCGTCGGAGCTGTTCGCGCCACGGATGGTTCCGGTCGAATCTCCCTGGCACCGGCCGTCGGGACAGACAGGCCCGCAGTTCCCAGCACAGAAGACGATGTCCGCGCCGGCCTGTGATAGAGTTCCGACGAGCACGTTGAAAGGATGGTTCGCATTGTCGATGTAGCGCCCGGAGTGGCCGGGCGGGAAGGGGTCCCAAGAGTCTTGGAACATGGCCCAGCTGTTGCTCACCACAAGCGAGTGATACGGGCGTTCGCCGTTCGGCAGGCTCATCCAGCCGAGCAGCTCGTTGTAGCCACGCAAGGCATCGCTTAGGAGCGCGGTGATACCGCCGGTCGACTGGAGCAGCGCGAAGTCCAGCAAGGTAGCCTCTGGCGCAGCCAGGAGCACGTCCCACGCGCACATGGTGCCGTGGCCTACGGCGTAGGCGCCCGGCGTCGGGAGACCGTTCGGCGTCCAACTGAGGTGGCGGTCCAGGCGCACTGCGCGCCCACGCGCCGTTAAGTGTTGGAGGTTGATCCCGGTGTCCATAACGGCAACCGCGACACCCCGCCCGTCCAGGCCGAGCTCCCGCAGCCGATCCGCGCCGAGCCGTGCACGAACGTCTCCATCATGACCTACCGGCGGGTCGCCGCCACAGGTCTGCGCGGGCTCGACCCGAGGATCCGAAAACACGACCTGCTCGCCGTGTTGGGACTTGAGGGCGTTGTCGAGGTCGTCGAGGTCTGTCTCGTCCACGGTTGCCCGGACCACGAAACTGGCCGGGTCCGGGGTGCCGGTCGGGAGGGTAGCGGTTAGGGCGGCCGGTGCTGGTCGACGCCCCGCACCGCCACCGATCTGCACCGCCGGGAAAGCGGTGTCGACCCGAAAGCTCGCGGGCCGGGCGGGCGCAGGAGTTGCCGCCATTATGGAAGCACTGGTCGGAGGCGCGGCCGCCGCCGACGGCTGCAAGATGAGAACGCTTACGTCTGCCATGACCTCGTTGACCCTCCGTTGCCAGTCGGCAAGGCTGTTTAGTCCGAGATTTCCCAGATAGCGCCTCCTTCTGGCCAAAATATCGTAGCTACCCTGGCTGTCGATGTCCATTTGATTTCTGGCCGGTGACACTGCACGACGATCTCCTGAATTTGTTGGGCTGATTTGGCGATTGAACGGTCATACACCGCAGATTCCGTGTGGTGGGGGCGCACTTCGACGCTCGCCCGACATCCCTCCTGTGCGCGGCCGTCTGTCTGTTCCTGAATCGATGCCCGTCATGGCGGCACGGAGCCCGGCCGCAGCTCGCCGATCCGCCACAGGATCTCGGCGAAGAGGTGTCTTGGAATGGCGGCTTCCGCCAGTTGGAATGTGACATACCGACCATGGCGCACGACGTTCGCGCCAATCTTGATGAGCTTGGTCTGCAAGGTGGTCACGGACCAGTGTTCCACGGTCTAGGGCAAAGCCAACGTCCGCAGGAAGTTACCGAGATTGTAGGCCAGCGCATGGAGCTGGAGCCGGACCTCGTTGTTGCGGAAGCTGTGGCAGGACAGGCGCGTCCAGTTGACCGCGTGTTTGCCTTCCTTAATCCACTGCTCCGCCGTACCTCTTCCATTGTAAAACTTCGTCACCCGCGCAGCCGGTCGCTAAAGGTTGGTCACGATGAAGCCGACGCGAGGACAAAGCTCGCCGGGACGCCACTCGACCTTAGCCACGACCCGGCGCTGCTGGCCCCAGGTTGCCGCCTGATAGCGGAAGCTGGCATGAAAGACCCTGACGTGGTTCGGCGGCCGTCCGACGGGTCGGGTCAGCAGGTGCGAGATCTTCTCCTGCAAGACCGTGTTGGTCGGCAAACGGATGGCGTAGGCGTAGCCTTCGGCTTCTAGGAACTCGTAAATCTCTGGCTTTACAAAGGCGGCATCGGCCCGAAAGTAGCGGCGCAGCTTCCGGTCGCGATAGCGTGCGACCACAGGCTCGAAAACCAGCCGCCAATCCTCGGCGCTGTGGACATCACCGGGACGCGGGAGGCACCGCTCCAGGTCGCCGAACTGGTTGAAGCAAAAGATCGGGTGATAGCAGGTGCAGCCAAAGTGGCCATTGTAAGCCGATCCTTCCTGATCGCCGTGGGTCGGGCTCTCGGAGCTGTCCATGTCGAGGATGATGATCTTCGGTTTCTTGCGATCATGAATCCGGTCAATCCAGAGTCCCGAGAGGTCGGACAGAACCGCCAAGTTCTCATCCGTCGCCAGCCACTCCGTCTCGAAGCGCCCCATCTGACTGCTCGAGGCCGCCATACGATCAAGGCCCTTGCGGTCTACGATCGCGCGCATCGCCGGGTCACGCGACAGTCGCTCGGCATCGTTGACATCCTCATAGCCGGCCAAGCGGCCTTAGACCGATTGCCGCAACAGGCCCGTCAGCAAATGGCGCGTGTTCTTGCCGCGGCGGAGGTCCGACAACGCCGCTCCACCGAGGTCGGTCAGGCGGAGAACATCGTCCAGCTCGCGGTAGGCCAGGAGGCCAGCGTCCGAGGTGATCTTGCTGCCGTGGAATTCCAGCTTCAGGCGGCGGTCGAAATCGACCCGCAAATGGGGCTTTCTGGAGTCACCCGCCGGGTGACACGGGCTTGGCCAGCTGTGATGATGGTATTGCATTGATTCTTATAGCAGAATCGCCCAAGAAGGTCAGCAAGTTGGGAATCCGGGTTGACAAGTGTCGCGTTCGCAATAGTGGTTTCCGCGGCCTTTCTTCACGCGACCTGGAATCCGCTGGCGAAGGTGAATGCTGACCGACGATTGAAATGGCGGCTGGGCCGCCAAAATTATCTTTCACTGGTTAGGCCGATTATTTCACGCTTATTACGACCATTATAGTTTTCTGCCGCTCCCTGTGTTCTGCGGCGCTCATCTCTTTGCCGATTATTTACAGCTGCCGAAAATCGATGCGGCCAAGCATGTTTGGGCCATCCTGCAGTATTTGTCTTCGCAAAACTCAGCTTCTCAAAGCGGGATCGCGTGAACAACCTGTTGAGACGTCATATCTGGATGTTGATGACGCATCAGCTAGGTTTCCGTAACAAGCTGACCGGCCAAGTCCGCGCCGAGTTCTGCATTGGCGATGGCCAGCGCCCGGTTGACGATCCGGGTCTTGCCCGACGATAGCCGGTCCAGGGCCGCCAACAAAAACGGTGTCAGCGACGGTCCGGTGATACCGGCGGCCGTCGCCTCGGCTTGCGCCGCGGTGACCAACGCTTCCAACACGTCGTGGCTGAGCGCGGCCTCCGCCGGCGGCGGATTGCACACCAGTACCGCGCCGGGCAGGCCGAGCTGCCGATGGGCCTTGATGGCGGCAGCCATGGCGGCGACGTCGTCGATACGGTGTTTCAACGCCAATCCGCTCGACCGGGCGTGAAAAGCCGGAAAATTGTCGACGCCATAGCCCAACACCGGCACGCCCAATGTCTCCAACATCTCGAGCGTGGCAGGCAGGTCCAAAATCGACTTGGCGCCGGCGCATACGACGGCACCCGGCGTACGCGACAATTCTGTCAAGTCGGCGGAAACGTCCCACGTTCGATCGGCATCGCGATGGACGCCGCCGATGCCGCCTGTGGCAAAAACCTCGATGCCGGCTTTCGCCGCGATCACCAAGGTTGCCGCAACGGTGGTCGCACCATCGCCGCCGGCCGCCGCGACGACGGCAAGATCGCGTACCGAACATTTTTCAAACGGTCCTTCGGCCAGCCGTGTCATGGCGTCGTCGTCCAGGCCGACCCGGATCACGCCGTCGAGGACCGCGATCGTCGCCGGCACGCCACCGCGGTTTCGAATCGCCGCTTCGAGGGCCCGGCCGACGGCCAGATTATCCGGCGCCGGAAATCCATGGGCAATGATCGTCGATTCCAAAGCGACCACCGGACGATGCTCGGCCAGCGCCGCCGCCACTTCTTTGCAAAGCTTGAAATCCATCTTGATCACTCCTCACCCCTCGGCATCGACCGTCGCCGGGCATTGCGGCCGACCGCAATCGCACTATGCTGTGGCCCTTAGCCGCAGAACTATCCGTGATGGGCCTTGGGAGCAAGCCGCTCCGTTGCCGAAATTCTCGGCATGACACCGCACCGGAAAGCGACCCATGGCAACGGCGACGGAAAACATCGACAAGGCACCGACTATCACGGTCGTTCGGGCTTTGCTCACCGTGTGCTTGCCGTTTGCGCTCGGCTATTTCCTGTCTTATCTGTACCGCACCGTCAATGCGGTCATATCCGAGCGCCTGTCCCAGGACGTCGGCCTCGATGCCCATGACTTGGGGCTGCTGACGTCGATCTATTTCCTGGCGTTCGCCGGCGCGCAAATTCCGCTCGGCATGTTTCTCGACCGCTACGGGCCGCGCCGGGTTCAGACCATATTGATGAGTGTCGCCGGCATCGGCGCGTTGATTTTCTCCGTCAGCGGCGAACAAGCCGGGCTGATCATCGGCCGCGGCCTGATCGGACTTGGCGTCGCCGGCGGCCTGATGGCCTCGCTCAAGGCCATCACCCTATGGTTTCCGAAGCGGCGCTGGCCGTTGTTCAACGCCATCATTTTGACGACCGGCGGCATCGGTGCCATGGCTGCGACGACGCCCATACAGTGGGCCTTCGGATTCACCGACTGGCGGGGCATTTTCATGGGCCTGGCCGGCGTCTCTGCAACGGTCGCCGCGATTATTTTCCTGTCCGTCCCTGAACGACGGACGACGGTCGCGACGCCGTCTCTGGGCCAACAGCTCAGCACACTTGGCGGCATCTATCGCGATCGGTTGTTCTGGCGTGTCGCCCCGGTCACGGTCCTGATCGCGGCGGCCGGCATGGCGATCCAGACTCTATGGAGCGGGCCGTGGCTCAGGGACGTGGCCGGGCTCAACCAAGCCGATACCGCGTCTTATCTGTTGATGATCGCCGCCTGGATGACCGTCGGCTTTGCTCTTGGCGGCGTCATTACCGACATCCTCACGCGGTATGGCTTTTCGCTCATGGCCATCATGGGCACCGGTATGCTGATATTCATCCTAAGCCAGGTTTATCTTGTCTTTCCGTTCGACCCGCTGGCGCGGTGGCCATGGGCAATATTCGCGTTGTCGGCCAACATGATGGTTCTCGCATTCCCGATCTTGTGTGGCCATTTTCCACTTGAGCTTGCCGGGCGCGTCAATACCGCGCTCAATGTGTTTGTATTCGGCGGCGCCTTCGCCGTGCAGTACGGCATCGGCGCCATCATTCATTTGTTTCCCGCCGGCGCCGGAAACCATTATCCGCTGGAAGCCTATCAGGCAGCGATCGGTACGTTCTTGGTACTGCAGGGCTTGACCTTCCTGTGGTTCGTCCTGTTCAGAAAGAAAGGAATCTAGTCATGGATCTCGCCGGAAAGTCGGCCATCGTCACCGGCTCCGCCGCCGGTGTCGGCGCCGCGACCGCGCTGTTGCTGGCGCAAAAAGGCTGCAACGTCGTGATCAACTACACCAAAAGCGAAGCAGAAGCCGACGCCGTCGTCGGGCAGTGCCAAGCCGCCGGTGTCAAGACATTGCGCGTTCAGGCCGACGTGTCGTCCGACGCCGACTGCCGGCGCATGGTCGCTGAGACGGTCGAGGCATGGGGCGGCGTCGACATCTTGGTCAACAACGCCGGCACCAGCAAATTCGTCGAGCATACAAACCTCGACGGCCTCGACATGGACGATTTTCAGCGGATCTATGGGGTCAACGTGGTTGGCCCCTATCAGATGATCCGTGCCGTGGCGCCGCATATGAAAAAGGCCGGAGACGGTGCCGTGGTCAACATTTCATCGGTGGCCGGCGTGACCGGCATGGGCTCTTCGGTCGCCTATGCGGCGTCAAAAGGCGCTTTGAATACCATGACCCTGTCGCTGGCACGCGCCCTTGGTCCGGAAATTCGCATCAACACGATCTGCCCCGGCATGATCCAAGGCCGCTGGCTGCGCCAGGGACTGGGCGAGGAAACCTACGACAATTTGTTGAAGAGCCAGCAGGACAGCCTGCCGCTGCGCCGCGTGTCGACACCGGAGGACGTCGCCGACGCCGTCCATTGGTTCATTTCCGGCGGTGCCTTGGTCACCGGCGAAACCCTGCTCGTCGACGGCGGTATGCATCTTGGCTTCGCGCCGTTGACGGCGCGGTGAAAGCATCAAATAGCGGCTGACGGGGCCAAGCCGCTTTGCCTGAGTTGGGCGATGAGTTCGCCCTTCATTAGATCAAGCGTTGTCTGATCCCGGGCCTCGCAGCGCGCCACCAGCACGGCCTGGGTATTGGATGCCCGCAACAGCCACCAGCCGCCGTCACGGCTGACGCGAACGCCGTCGATTTCATTGACCTCGGCGCCCTCTTGGTGGAGCCGGGAGCGAACTTCCTCGATGGCAGGAAATTTCCGCTCCTCCGGACACTCGATGCGAATCTCCGGCGTGTTCAACACCACCGGCAAACTGTCGAGCAAGGTCGTGGCACCACCGGATTCGGCGGCCACAAGCCCGGCGAACCGGATCGCGACATAGAGCGCATCGTCGAAGCCGTAGTAGCGATCGGCGATGAAAATATGCCCGCTCATCTCGCCGGCCAACGGGCTGTTGAGCGCTTGCATCTTCGCTTTGATCAATGAATGACCGGTTTTGTACATCACCGGCTGACCACCAAGGCGCGCGATTTCTTCGAACAACATGTCGCTCGCCTTGACGTCGGCAATGATCGGAGCGCCTGGATATTCGCGCAACACTTCGCGCGCCAGCAGCGCAACCATTTGATCGCCCCATATGATTCGCCCGACCGGGTCGACGATCCCGAGCCGGTCGCCGTCACCATCGAAAGAGACGCCGAAATTCGCGCCCACCTCGGCCACTTTTCGACTGAGTTCAAGCAAATTCTCGGGGATCGTCGGGTCTGGGTGATGGGCCGGAAACAAACCGTCGATCTCGGCGTTCAGTAAGACATGCCGCCCTGGCAGTCGTTCGGCGAGGCTCTGCAGGATTTCGCCGGTGGCGCCGTTGCCGGCATCCCAGACGATTGTGAGGTCGGCGCCGCCGCGCCAATCCTTGGCCAGCCGCGTCACATAGGCCTCGGCGATGTCGAAATCTTCGACTGGTCCGGCGCCGGCCGAGAATTGCCCCGATGCCGCGATCTCCGCTAGACGCCGAATGCCATCACCATGCAGGCTTTCGCGGCCCAACATCATCTTGCAGCCGTTATAGTCCGGCGGGTTGTGGGATCCGGTAATGATCAATCCACCGTCCAACGCATATTCATAGACGGCGTAATACAGCATCGGCGACGGTGCACAGCCGATGCGCAGCACATGCACGCCGCCGTCCGACAAGCCGGATACCAGCGCGCCTTCCAAGGCCGGCGAACTGAGGCGGCCATCGTAGGCAACCGCGATGCGCCGGCCATCGGCCTCGACCGCCACCGTTGCATAGGCCCGGCCAAGCGCGTAGGCGTCGTCGGTCGTCAGCGTCTCTCCGTACACGCCACGTACGTCATTCTCTCGAATGATGACCGGGTCGAAACGATAGGCCGAGCTCATCGCTATCGCAGCCTTGGATGCAAAATCTGCCGACTAGAGCAGTTGGATTTCTAGGTAACCGCGCGCAGCCCACCCTGGGCGTTGGCTGGCGCGACCGACAACCGACCAATAGAACTGTAGTGAAAGCCCACTTCCGCCATTTGACTGGGAATATAAATGTTGCGCAAATCCACCATGACCGGAGATTTGAGCAAGCTCTTGACCCGACTGAGGTCGAGCGCCCGGAATTCGTTCCATTCAGTGACGATCACCAGCGCGTCGGCGCCGTCCATGGCCGCGTAGGGTTCGTCGCACCATTCAACGTTCTTCAAAATCTTCTTGGCTTCATCCATGCCTTCGGGGTCGTAGGCGCGAATCGTGGCGCCGGCTTCTTGCAGCAATGGGATGATATCCAAGCTCGGCGCGTCGCGCATATCGTCGGTGTTCGGCTTGAAGGTCAAACCGAGCACGGCGATTGTCTGTCCGGCCACCGAGCCGCCGACGCCTTCGGCGACCTTATTCGCCATCTGCCGTTTCCGTTCGGCGTTTACCTCGATGACCGATTCGACGATTTGCATGGGCGCGCCATGTTTGCGGGCGGTTGTCGCCAAGGCTTGGGTATCCTTAGGAAAACAGGAACCACCGTAACCCGGACCGGCATGCAGGAACTTTGATCCGATGCGGCCGTCGAGACCCATGCCGCGAGCCACCGCCTGCACGTCGGCGCCGACCCGTTCGCAGAGATCGGCCATTTCATTGATGAAGGTGATCTTGGTCGCCAAGAAACAATTGGCGGCATATTTGGTCAGCTCAGAGGTCTCGATCGACGTGAACAAGACCGGCGTCTCGTTCAAGTATAACGGCCGATAGATGTCGCTGATGACTTTCTGGGCGCGCTCCTCTTCGGTGCCGCAAACGACCCGGTCCGGTCGCATGAAATCGTCGATCGCGGCGCCTTCGCGCAAGAATTCCGGATTTGAGGCAACATCGAATTCAGCGTCCGGACGGACCGCGCGAATTCGGCGCTCGACTTCGCGGCCGGTGCCGACCGGAACGGTCGACTTGGTCACCACCACGGTATAGCCGTCGAGCGCCTTGCCGATGTCCTCGGCCGCGGCATAAACGAAGGTAAGATCCGCGTCACCGTCCCCGCGCCGCGCCGGCGTGCCGACGGCGATAAATACCGCGTCCGAGCTTGCCACAGCGGTGGTCAAGTCCGTGGTGAACGATAACCGGCCTACCCGGACGTTCATATCCACCAATTCAGCGAGCCCTGGCTCAAAAATAGGAATCTCACCGGCCTGCAAAGCCGTGATTTTGTCTTGGTCGTTGTCCACGCAGACGACTTCATGTCCGAATTGTGAAAAACACGCACCGGATACCAGGCCAACATAACCCGTGCCGATCATTGATACTCGCATTAACTCGATCCTCTACTATCAGATCCGTCCAGCATCGCTGGATTTGTAGCCCTAAATTACACGTCTTTTGCCATGCCCTTAATGATCTCGGCGACGTCGTCCTTGAGATCGGCGCGGTCCAGAGCATAGGCTAGGTTGGCCTGCAGAAAGCCAATCTTATCGCCGCAATCATAGCGTTGTCCGGAGAATCGAACGCCGTTGAACGGCTGCGTGCCGATCAAATGTGCCATGGCATCGGTCAGCTGAATTTCATTGCCGGCGCCGCGTTCACCGCGCGCCAAATGGTCAAAGACCTCCGGTTGCAAGATGTAGCGGCCAATAACAGCCGACCGCGACGGCGCCTCGGCAGGATCGGGTTTTTCGACCATGCCCTTTACTTCTACAAGAGCGCCGGCGTCCTTGCCAGGGTCGACGACGCCGTAACGGGAGGTGTGCTCCTGCGGTACATCCATGACAGCAACCAAATTGCCGCCCACTTCCTCGTAAGCCGCCACCATTTCGCTCAAACAGCCTTCAGTCGACTGGATCATGTCGTCCGCCAGAATGACGGCAAACGGCTCACGGCCAACGATCGAACGGGCACACCAGACGGCATGGCCGAGCCCCAGAGGCTCCATCTGCCGGGTATAAACCACGTTGCCCGGCTCGGGCAACCAGCTCTCGACCAGGTCCAATTCGGCCTGTTTTCCGCGTGACGCCAAGGTATCGCGCAGTTCGTAGGCATGATCGAAATGGTCTTCCAGCGCGTTCTTGCCGCGACTGGTGACGAAAATCAGCTCTTCGATGCCGGCCGCGCGCGCCTCTTCCACGGCATATTGGATCAAGGGTTTGTCGACGACCGGCAGCAGCTCCTTGGCAACACACTTAGTCGCCGGCAAAAACCGCGTACCAAGTCCACCGACCGGAAAAACCGCTTTGCGAACGCGTGATTGCATCATTTCCCTCTCAACAACTCTGGCAACGGCCAGACCCATCCCACGCGCCGTTCGGCGCACTCTCAATCTCGTGGCTCAGTCCAACCTGCATGAAGCCGGTTAATGCGGAATTAGCCAAAACAAAAAATTTTGGCAATACCGGCCTATTTTTTCAGAAGCAGGTCTTTTGCGGCATTGATTGCCCGCGCCAGATAGGTCGATCCACCTTGATCCGGATGCAGCTTCTTCATCATGGCGCGATGGGCCTCGCGAATCTGCTCGTCGCCGGCATCCGGCCCAACGCCCAGGATATCACGCGCTTCTTCGACCGTCATGGCCGAAGTCGAAGCCGCAGCACCGGCATCGCCGCCGCCACCGGCCGCAAACGCCTGCTCCTGCCAATCCGGACCATGCACCCGTTCCAGATAGGTCGCAAGCAACGTCGCGGATTGTTCGTCCTCACCATGGCAGGCGCCAAGCAATTCCGCCAATTCCGCAAGACTGAGCGCCGACAGTTGCTGGCCGGCGAATCGCCCTTTCAAGACCTCGCCGGACATATCGCCGCTATCGTGGTCGAGCCGCATGCGCAGCCAGCCGGTCGCCGCTTCGGACGCCTGGCCCGACGTCGGCCGGCCGCTGCCCTGACCAAACATGCGGCCAAAATTCGGCACGCCGAAGCCGCGGCCTGGCCATTTGCCGAGCGCCATCAGAACCCCGATGAATAGCGGTATGGCGGCACCGATGCGGCCATTGACCAGCATAAAGATGGCGATCAGACCGAGGATGCTTGCGGCACTATAGCGCAGGAACTTTACGATCTGCGTCGGATTGGCGTTCACGAACCACTGCGCCAACAGCAATACCGCGACAAACAGCGAAACGCCGAGAATGAAATACGGCATCGCTGGGGGCCTATTTCAGTTGCCTGGCCAGCAACAAGACCTCTTTTCCGGCCTTCGAGGAAAAATCGCCGAGTGCCTTGCGGCCGCCGGCGGCAAACACGGCGACGGCACTCAGCAGATCCCGTAGCGTCTTGGCACTCGCCGAATCAAACGCGCAATAGGCGCCGTTGGTCAATTTGGCGATTTGCCTGAACGTCGACGCGGCTGACGGATCGCCGAGTTCGTGGAAGACGAAACACGGCACGCCCTTCAAGCCCAATTCGCCCGCGGTATGGCACACCTGATCGGGATCTTCTTCCATGCAATCGCCGACAAAGACCAAGGCATCCACCTGTTTTTCGCCGGTTTCCTTCATGGCATGGCGCAACACGCGATCGACTTGGGTCTGGCCGCCAAGGCAACGCACCCGGCTCATATAGCCCAAGAGATCGTCCGAACGCTGCAGCCACGGCGAAGCACGGCATTCACGAAAGCCACGGTAGAAGACCACTTGCACTTCCAAACCGCCGAGCGCCGCAGTTTCGACGAACATCTGGCCCTGAATATGGCAGGCCCGATCCCACGTCGGTTCGCGGCTGGCGGTCGCGTCCATGGCAAAGATCAAGCGCCCTCGCGTACCGGATTTCGCCGACGTCGGCGTCAACGCCACCTTGCGCAGGAATGCATCGACTTCCGCGTTGCTGCTTTTTTTCGCCGGAACTTTAGGGTTGTCTCTGGCCATACGCCAATCCCACCACTCACGCGACCCAGATGCAAATTAATTTGGGTACTAAATGGCCTTAATCCAGCGGAACTATCGATTTTTCATGCAAACGACCGCTGACTCACTCCACGTGAATGGGAGAGTCCGGGTAAAAGGCGTGATAAGCGAACGCGAAATCGACGCCATAAACGACATCTTCCATCTTGCCATCGACCGAGCGCTGCACCGTTACGTTGCCGACATCCCGACCGTCGGCAATGTTCCAGCTGTCCAAGGCGGAGTTCTGGCCGGCTTCCCATTTCATGACAATGCCGTCCGCCGTCTCGATCGTGCCTTTCTGGCGCAACAGCGTCCAGCTCCAGGCGCCTTTTTTGCCGAGCGATACCACCCGATCCAATGCTCCGATGTCCCGTGGCATGGAGCCGCGATAGAGGAACGGCTGCGGCGAGGTATCATAGCCTTGATAGGGATTGGCGCCGTAGCGGCGATAATTCTCATTGTTCGGCACCAAGACTTCGCCCTCAGGCGCGCGCGCCTTGAAATGGGCAAAGGATTCGAGCCGAGCCGGCATCATGGTCAGGCGCTTGCCCAGCAAGTCGCCGACAATCGCTTCGCCGAGAAACTGCTGCCACCAGCTTTCTGTTTGCCGATCGTACATAACCAAGTCGGAATTGCGCAGCTTGCCGGTCGTGCCGAAATCCAGAACCTGGCCGTCGAGGCGGCGATCGAAGACCACGGCGGCATTGCAGAGCGGACAAAATGTCACGGTAATCGGGACGCCGGCGAGTTCGTCATTGACAATCTCGTGCCAAATCAGAATTGACAACGGATAGGCGCGCGCCTTGCCATTGATGACAACACCGATGACCGGCTCTGTCGCCGCCATGTCTTCGATCGCGTCGACAGAGACAAAGGTCGGATCATCGACAGCGGGAATGCCGTCCTTCGGTGGGCCGCCGGACATGATTTCTTTGAAATCGACGCTGTGTTTTTCAAAATTGGTCTGCTGCCATTCCCAACGCCACTTGTCCGGCGTCGACCAAGCGACCGATACCGACGCGACGATCACGAAGAACGTTAGCGGCGCCGCCAATCGCCCAAGAATCGATAAGCGCATTGCTTGACCTTTCGATAAAGTGGACAGCATCGCCATGTTCCGCCGCCCTTCAGGCCCTTGCAACTCAGCATTTCGTGAAACGGCGTGATCCAGATCAGTTCAGATTGTCAGTCTCCGCACCATGCGTTAGAACAACGGAAATAAACCAACGCAATAACGGGAGGCTGCAGAATGCGGCTCAAGGGGGTTTTGTGGGTCGTCGTGGGCATCCTCTGCGCGGGCCAGGCCAATGCTCAAACGCTCCCCTACGATTGGGAATGGTGGCTCGATCCGATGACGTCGGTCCGCGTCCAAACATCGGGTGATTGGCGCTTGAATGTCGGCGGCAGTATAGCCCTCGCCCCCGATTATCTTGGCAGCGGTGATTTGGAAACGTTTTTGCTGCCGCTTATCGACATCGAGTATCGCGGCACCTTCTTCGCCAGCACCGCGCGCGGAATTGGCGTCCACCTGCTCAAAAGCCATAACATGCGCGCCGGCATCAGAGTGACGCCGGACTACGGTCGGGATGCCGATGACAATGACAATCTGCGCACCTTGGACGACATCGACCCGACGGCGGAGATCGGCTTCTATGGCGAAGCATTATTCGGCAGATGGCGCTGGCGCGCCGATATCCGCAAGGCGGTCAGCAGCCACGAAGGCCTGACCGCCAGCGCCGGCGTTGCCTACGGCGCCCGTATGTCGAACGAATCGAGCTTCTTTCTGCGCACCCGCATCCGCTATGCGGACGAGGATTACATGCAGGCCTATTTCGGTGTCCGGTCCGATGAGACTCGGCCGGGCTTCGGTGCCTACAGCGCCGACGCCGGCTTCCTTGACGCCAACATTGGTGCCAGCGTCGTTTGGCACTTTCTCGATCGCGCCTATGCCAGTTTCGATATCAGTGGCGGCACGGTCATGGGCGACGCTGTCGACAGTCCGATTACCGAGGAAGAATATTACGCTACCGCCGGTATCGGTCTCGGCTACCAATTCTAGACAGTCGAAACCCTGCAAAGGACTAAGAGAATGACAGGACGCATGGACCTTGGCGACTTGAAGGGCGCGGTCGCGGACGGCACCATCGACACGATTTTGGTTTGTTTCACCGACATGCAGGGCCGTCTGATCGGCAAACGCGTAACCGGTCATTTCTTCATGGACCATGCCGTCGACGAAATGCACGCCTGCGACTATTTGTTGGCGCTCGACATGGAAATGGAACCGGTCCCGGGTTTCGAGGCGGCATCCTGGGATCTCGGCTACGGCGACTTCGTCATCAAGCCGGATCTTGCCACGCTCCGCCGCATTCCCTGGCTCGACGGCACCGCCTTAGTCCTCGGTGATTGCTACGATCCTAACGGCCAAGACGTGCCGCACAGCCCGCGCGGCATGCTCAAGACACAACTCGACCGCCTGCGCGAGCGCGGCTGGGTCTCGAAAATGGGCTCCGAGCTCGAGCTTTACCTGTTCGACGATTCCTTTGAGGGCGCACACGAAAAACACTATCGCGACCTCAAGACCGCCGGCTGGTATCGCGAGGATTACCACATCTTCCAAACCACCAAAGAAGAAGGCCTGGTGCGCGCCATTCGCAACGGTATGGACGCCGCCGGCATTCCGGTCGAGTTCTCGAAAGGCGAATGGAGCCCGGGTCAGGAGGAAATCAATCTGCGTTATGCCGAGGCGCTGGAGATGGCCGACCGCCACGTCATCTACAAGAACGGCGTCAAGGAAATCGCTTTCCTGCAAGGCAAGTCGGTTACTTTCATGGCCAAGTGGAACATCGACGAAGCCGGCAATTCCTGCCATCTGCATTCCTCGCTTTGGGATGCCAACACCAACCAGCCGCTGTTTCATGATGCCGATGGCGACGACGGCATGAGCGACTTGTTCCGGCATTATCTCGCCGGCCAGCTCGCTTGCGCCAGCGACATGACCTATTTCTTCGCCCCCTTCATTAATTCCTATAAACGCTTCCAGTCCGGCTCCTTCGCGCCAACGCGCGCGGCCTGGAGCCATGACAATCGAACCGCCGGCTTTCGCCTGTGCGGCCATGGCCCAGCACTCAGGATCGAATGCCGCATCCCCGGCGCCGACATCAACCCATATCTGGCATTCGCCGCAACCGTCGCCGCCGGCCTCCACGGCATCGAAAACAAACTGCCGCTGTCGCCAAAATTCAGCGGCAACATCTATGACTCGGATGACGCCCCCCACGTGCCGACCAACCTCCGCGACGCCGTCGATGCCCTGGACCAATCAACCGTGATGCGTGCCGCTTTGGGCGACGCGGTCGTCGATCACTATGTGCATGCCGGCCGCTGGGAAATCCAACAGTTCGAAACCAAAATCACCGACTGGGAATTGTCACGGTATTTCGAGCGCGCCTAGCGTCCGTTGGCGCCAAAAGAACCCATTCTGGAAATCGGTCTATGCGGGCGGAATAGGATTCCGGCAGGCACCGGCTATTTCGGCCAACAATTATCACGGACATGCCGCCGCCTTGCCCTTCTCAACCCGCCCCCCGCCTCATTGCTTGAAAATATTGCACGTGATCTAATTCGGCATCGAACCTAATCTCCCGACCGAGCACTGTGGGATCGACGATGTCGAAAGTATTGAGGAACGTACCGAGGCGAGGCGCAATGTCACGTACCCAAGACGTTCGGCGCCGGCTTGCCCGGGAGTCGCATAAAGATATGCATCGAAAAGGACCGTCCGCGGCAGCAGAAACGCCAAGTGGTTGCTTCGTAGATGGTAATGGCGGGTGAAATGAAGACTGAATCCGGCCACATCCTGGTGGTAGACGACAATCGCATGAACCGGATGAAACTGGCCCGTGGCGTGGAACAGGAGGGTCACACGGTCGACGCGGCCGAGAATGGCAAGCAGGCGCTTGATATGCTTCGCACAGGCGGTTTTGACTTGGTATTGCTCGACATATTGATGCCGGAGATGGACGGCTTCGAAGTACTCCAGCACTTGAAGCGCGACGACGCTCTGCGCGACATTCCGGTGCTGGTCATTTCCGCGCTGGACGAAATCGAGAGCGTGGTAAAGTGCATCGAGATGGGGGCGGAAGATTACCTGCCGAAATCATTCGATCCAATATTACTGCGAGCCCGTATCGGCGCCTGCTTGGAGAAGAAGCAGCTGCGCGATCAAGAAGCACGGATGGCGGAAAATTTGCGCCAGAAGTCGACAGCGTTGGAGCAGTTGTCCAATCAGCTGGCAAAATATCTCTCGCCGCAGGTCTACGAGTCCATCTTTACCGGAAAGCAGGAAGTCAAGATCGTCAGTCAGCGCAAGAGACTCACCGTGTTTTTCTCAGATATCGCCGGCTTCACTGAAACCAGCGAAGGGCTCGAGTCGGAGGATTTGACCCGCCTGCTCAATCAATATCTCACGGAAATGTCGAAAATTGCGATGGACCTCGGGGCCACCATCGACAAATACATCGGCGACGCCATTGTGATTTTTTTCGGCGACCCTGAATCGCTTGGCGTCAAGGAAGACGCTGTTGCCTGCGTCACCATGGCCATCGCCATGCGAAAACGGATGAAGGAACTGGAGGCCGAGTGGAGAAAGACCGGCTTGGAGTATCCTCTGCAATGCCGGATGGGGATCAATACGGGATTATGCACGGTCGGAAACTTTGGCAGCGAAGATCGCATGGACTACACGATTGTCGGGGGTGGCGTGAACCTTGCGTCACGTCTTGAAGCGGCCTGTACCCCAGGTGAAATTTTGATCTCTTACGAGACCTACGCCCATGTCAAAGATCTGGTTCTTTGTGAGGAACAAGATGAAATTGCGGTGAAAGGCGTTGCTCATCCCGTGGCGACATACAAGGTTGTCGACTTTCATAGTAACTTGAGTGACGACAACCAGCCTATCCGCGCAAAGCTGCCCCACTTCCAGCTCGATGTCGAGGTGGCTATGTTGTCATTCGAGGAACAGCGGGAAGTTACGGCAATGTTACTGGATGCCGTTGAACGCTTATCAGATTCCGGTGCCAAGACGTGACCGCGCAACGATCGTCTGAAGTCCTAGAGCAAAGGCATGCTCATTTGATGCACGTAGTTCATTCAGTGTCGGCCTGCCAGCGCGGATGCTGACTTGATTGACTCACTGTGGCTCAAAGCCTAGCCTCAAATACGATCAATTGCTTTGCCGGCGGGCGCGCGGCCAGCAAGGGTGGTGCAAAGCCGCAACTGCTTGAACTGGCCAGATATCGGCTCTCATTCCCCAGGTGACCTCGATTGAAGCCGCGCTTGCTGGCTGAACACATTGAACTGTGAGAGGTCGCGATGACATCTGCTGTTCCTGACTCGGCCATCCGTTTTGGTGTTCGAGCAAGATTGCTGCTCTCGTTCTTGAGCATTACTACGTTTTCTGTACTCGGGGCGATTGCGGCGGTCTATGCCTTGCTCCAGATTGCAGGAGCGTTCGATCTCATCACCGAAAAGCGCGTCCCAGTGGCTTTGATCGTTCAGGAGCTGTCGCGTGAAGCTGAGAGGCTGGTCGCGTTGGGTCCGGCGATGCTGAGTTCTACGTCCCTGGACGAGCAGGAGCAGCTGTCGGATCATATGTACGAGGTCAGCGATCGTGTCGACAAGCTGCTCGAAGACCTCAGAAAGACCGGCGTAAATCCCGCAAGCGTGAACGCGATCAAGAAGTTGACCGAAGCGATCAGCTTGCACGCCATCAGTCTCGACGGGCTCTTCATGAGCAACATCTCGTACCTGGAGCGTAAGGAAGCCACGCTGATTGAGCTGTCTACCGCGCATGACGTGATCAAAGAGACGCTGACGTCGAGAGTGCGGTCCGAACGAGAACGCGTGTCCGAGTTACAGACGCTGCTCGGCAATACCAGTCTACTCCCGCAAGATAGAACCGCAGCGACCGAGCAAATGCTCGAGGCCACCAATACCGTCGCGCTGCTGGACGAAGCGCAGTTGGCTGTGGCCGACATCGTTGCGACACTGTTGCGTGTCATGACAGCCAAGGCAACGGAGGCCATGACGGCAAGGGAAACCACGTCATCGGGGCCAACGGCGGGGGATTTTCCCAAACTGACAGCGTCGCTCAAAAAGGCATTAGGCACACTAGAACTCGTGGCGCAGAAACTGGACCCGGCAACCGGTGCCGAGCTAACCGCTCTTGCCAAGAAAACTCAGAAATTCTGGAAAGGAGGGCGCAACGTGTTTAGACAGCGAGCGCTCGAACTGGACCAGATCAAAGAGGCTAAAAGGCAGCTGGCGGTCAACGCCGAACAGTCGCGCCGCCTCGCCAAGGCCACGGCCTTGTTGGTGGCGAACACCAAAGACGACATTGCCAGCGCCAATATCAGAGCTAGATCGGTACAGAGAATCAGTACCGGCGTGATGATTGCGGTGATCTTGCTGAGTATCCTCATTTCTGCACTTATCGTGTGGCTGTACGTCGGGCGCAATTTGATCGCTCGTTTGACCGCTCTCAGCGAAAGCATGCTTGCCATTGCCGGAGGCGACTTGAAGGCGACCTTGCCCGAGCCGGATGGCAGCGACGAGATCAGTCGTATGGCGGATGCGCTTGTTATATTTCGTGACACCGCGGTCGAAGTCGAAAAAAGCAACTTGCGCGACATCGAAGAGGCACGGCGACGCCTCGTCGACGCCATCGAGAACTCGTCGGAGGGCTTCGCGTTCTACGATCCCGAAGATCGCTTGGTTATTTGCAATAACAGGTACAAGCAGCTGCTGTATCCCGACGCGGACATCGCTATCGAACCGGAAATGGCATTCGAAGCGATCATCCGCAACGCTGCCGAGAACGGATACATTATCGACGCCGTGGGCCGCGTTGACGAGTGGGTGGCAGAGCGTTTGGCACTCCATCATAACCCGGGCAAACCGCGCCTTCAGCAGCGCACAGATGGGCAATGGATCCTAATTACCGAACGCAAAACCGGAGACGGTGGCACTGTAGCAATTTATTCCGACATCACTGACCTGAAACAACGCGAACAGGAACTGACGAGCAAATCGAACGCGTTGGAACAATTGTCCAATCAGTTGGCGAAATACCTCTCTCCGCAGATCTATAATTCAATCTTCTCCGGCGAACAGGAAGTCAAACTTGTCAGTCAGCGCAAGAAACTGACAGTGTTTTTCTCCGACCTTGTCGGGTTCACGAGCACGACCGAAAAACTTGAATCCGAAGACCTGACACACCTGCTCAATCAATATCTCACGGAAATGTCGCAAATTGCGCTGGACCACGGCGCCACAATCGACAAGTACATCGGCGACGCCATCGTAATATTTTTCGGCGACCCCGAGACACTCGGTATCAAAGAGGACGCCGTTGCCTGCGTCACCATGGCCATTGCCATGCGAAAACGGATGAAGGAACTGGAGACAGTGTGGCGTGAGTCCGGGCTGGAAGAACCGCTGCAATGCCGTATCGGCATCAGCACTGGATATTGCACGGTTGGAAATTTCGGCAGTGAAGATCGTATGGACTACACGATCATCGGCGGCGGCGTGAACCTTGCCGCCCGTCTTGAAACGGCCTGCACGCCGAACGAGATCCTAATTTCACACGAGACCTATGTTCTGGTCGAAGACGTCATTCAATGCGATGAGTTTGACAAGATCGAGGTCAAGGGAATTGCCAAGCCGGTCGCGACCTACCAGGTGATCGATCTGCATGAAAAACTGGGTGACGGCAATCAGCCCATTCGCGCCGTGCTACCCAATGCGCGACTTGATGTGGATGTCAATATGATGTCCATCGAGGAACGAAAAGAAGCTACGAAAGTGTTGCTCGAAGCTGTCGAGCGTCTGTCAAATTCCGACGCACGGCATAAAACCGCTATGACAGACGCGACATCCACGGTGGCTTCATAGATGAGAAGAACCTGATCGAATTCTGGCGACGCCGCTCGAACACGTTCCGCACTCGACGCGCTTCCGCGCACAGCCTAAGACCTCATTGTAGCTATTCATGACTGGATCATACGCTTATAGTTGATTGTGGGAGAAGTAGGGCCGAAACCACGATGTCGCCGTGGGTCATACCCGAATAAGCTGACGATGTCCGAGACACTAACCGCCCCTAAGTCGTCCGCGCGTTTTGGCGTCCGCGCAAGACTGTTGCTGGCGTTCCTCAGCATCACGACCTTCGCCGTTCTCGCTGCGATTGCCGCAGTCTATGCGCTGGTGAAAATTGGCGGCGCATTTGACCTGATCACGGAAAAGCGTGTCCCCGTCGCCTTGATCGCCCAGGAGCTGTCTCTGGAGGCCGAAAGATTGGTGGCTATGGGGCCCGCGATGCTAAGTTCTACGTCCAGCGACGAGCAAGAGAAACTGTCAGAGGACATGTACGCCGTGAGCGATCGTGTCGTCAAATTGCTCGAAGACCTCAGACAAACCGGCATCAATCCCGAGAGCGTGAATTCGATCAGGAGACTGACCGAAGCCATTAGCCTTCACGCCATTAGCCTCGACGGGATTTTTATGAACAACATCCTGTATTTGGAACGCAAGGAAATAGCACTCGTCGAGCTGTCCACAGCGCACGACTTGATTCAGGATACGCTGACATCAAAAGCGATCGAAGAGCGGAAACAGGTTGCGGTGCTGCAAGCGTTGCTCAGCAAGAACACGGTATCACCGGACGATCGAGCGGCCGCGACGAAGCGAATGTTTGAGTCGATCGACACGATCCTGCTCCTGGACGAAGCGCAGCTGGCAGTGGCTGCCATCGTCGCCACGTTGTTACGGGTGACAACCGCTGAAGCAACCGAGGCAATGGGACCAACGTCATCGGGCCCGACCGCGGACGATTTTCCGGAACTTACCGCTTCGCTCAAGCAGGCTGTAAACACGCTTAAGGGCGTGGCGCAGAGATTGGATCCCGCCATCGGCACGGAGCTAACCACGCTCATCAAGAAGTATCAGAAATTCTGGAAGGGCGGGCGTAGCTTGTTTCGGGTACGGACGCTGGAACTGGATCAAATCCTAGAGGCCAAACGGCAGCTCAAGGTCAACGCCGAACAGTCGCGCCGGCTCGCGGAAGCCATTGCTCTGTTGATAGCAGGTACACAAAACGACATTGCCAGTGCAAATATCGAGGCGAGCTCGGTACAAAGAATTAGCACAGGCGTCATGATCGCCGTCATTGTGCTGAGCATCGTCAGCTCCGCCCTAATTGTCTGGCTGTATGTCGGGCGCAACCTCTTGGCCCGACTGGGTGCTCTCAATCACAGCATGCAAGAGATTGCCCGGGGAAACCTTCAAGCCGATATTCCATTTGGCGATTCCGATGAATTGGCCGACATGGCGGAGACGCTCACTGTTTTCCGTAATACTGCAGTCGAAATGGAGGAGGCAAAACGGCGCGAGATCAGTGATGTGCGACGGCGGCTGACCGATGCCATCGAGAGCATTTCCGAAGGGTTTGTTCTGTGGGATTCCAACGATCAGCTTGTCCTTTGCAATGAAAGATATCGCGCGCTGACACATCACGAGACCGGCACCGAAGTTCAGCCGGGAACACAGTTTCAGGATACCATTCGATTGAGTGCGGAGCGTGGCCAAATTGCTGACGCCGAAGGCCGAACCGATGAATGGATAGAAGAACGTTTGGAACGGCACCGGAACCCGGGCGAGCCGCATTTGCAGCGCCGCCAGGACGAAAGTTGGATTCAAATCAGCGAACGCAAGACAGAAGACGGCAGCACAGTTGCCGTCTACACGGATATCACCGAGCTCAAGCGAAAAGAGGAAGAGGCTGACGCGGCAAACCGCGCCAAAAGCGAATTCCTTGCGACAATGAGCCATGAGATTCGTACACCTATGAATGGCATCATTGGGATGTCCAGCCTTTTGCTTGATACGGATCTAGACTCAGAACAGCACGAATTCGCCGAAATCACGCGGCAGAGTGCCGAATCGCTTCTGACGATCATTAATTCCATCCTCGATTTCTCCAAGATCGAGGCGGGTCACCTGGAACTCGAGTATCAACCGTTCGAACTGCGCGACTGCATTGAAAGCGCCATAGATTTGCTGGCCAGCGAAGCGTCGAGAAAAGGGCTTAATCTTGCTTATGTCGTCGATGGGATGTTTCCCGAATCGATTGTTGGCGACGTCACACGTTTGCGACAAGTATTGATCAATCTGTTGGGTAATTCGCTCAAGTTCACCGAACAAGGCGAGATAGCGTTGAGCATTTCGAGTGAGCGCTTGGATCTTGACGGTGGCGACGGGGGTAAAAAGGAAGAGGAAACAGGCGAACAGGAGTACGAGATCCACTTTACGGTCAAGGACACCGGGATCGGGATCTCGCCTGACCGGATGGATCGGCTGTTTCGGTCGTTCAGTCAGGTCGATGCTTCAACGGCCCGCCGATATGGCGGAACCGGGCTAGGGCTTGCTATCAGTAAGCGCCTCTCCGAGCTGATGGGTGGGACCATGTGGGTTGAGAGCAACGGCGTGCCCGGAGAAGGAAGCGAATTTCATTTCACGATCCGTGCCAAAAGCTGGCCCGAGGCCAAGAACACCTACCTACACGAAACGCAACCCGAACTCAGCGGCAAACGTGTGCTTATCGTGGACGACAACGCAACCAACCGGCGCATTCTGTCGCTGCAGTCCCAGTCATGGGGCATGGTGCCCTGTGATACGGCGTCGACTGAGGAGGCCCTAGCATGGATCGAGCGCGGCGACGAGTTTGCGATCGGGTTGCTGGACATGAAGATGCCCGATATGGACGGGCTTACGCTCGCCGGCGAGATCCGAAAACGACACTCGCCAACCGGCGACGGCAAGGCGGCGGCTCCATTCCCATTGATTTTGGTGTCGTCGTTGAATGAACGCGAGACATATAGCGATAAAGAGAAATATGGCGCGTTTGCCGCAATTCTCGCCAAACCAATCAAGCCCTCGCAGTTGTTTGACGTGCTAGCGGAATTGTTTACCGTCGAAAGCAAGGCTGTCGATGGCCGCAAAGACCGAGGCGCGCGGACATTCGATCCGGAGATGGCACAAAATCTGCCCTTGCGCATCTTGCTTGCGGAAGACAACAACACCAATCAAATCCTTGCAATTCGGCTTTTGAAACGCCTTGGTTATCGAGCAGATATCGCTGCCAACGGCTTCGAGACTTTAGATGCGTTGCGCCGTCAACCCTATGATGTGGTCTTGATGGACGTCCAAATGCCAGACATGGATGGTTTGGAGGCAACGCGAAAAATCGTCAGCGATTGGCCCGACGAGAAACGTCCGCGTATCATTGCGATGACAGCGAATGCGATGAAGGGCGATCGGGAGATGTGTATAGAGGCCGGCATGGACGACTATATTAGCAAGCCCATCCAGCCGGAACTTCTGATATCGGCACTGGGCCAATGCCAGCCGCTTGCGGATCTAAAATGGGACTCTGGCATTCATGGTCAAGCCCTGACGCAATCGGTAACAGTCAGTACCGCCGCTGAACCGGAAAGGATTAGCGCAATAGACGCTGTGTCTGATTCACTTGCGTCAGACGTGTCGGAAACGATCGAGCGTCTTACGGAGGGTGATGGTGAGTTCAAGCTGCAATTAATCGACGCCTTCCTCGAAGATGCACCTGCTTTGCTAATAAAAATGCAGGCCGGCGTCGAGAATGGTGAACCGGCGGATCTGCGGTTGGCCGCGCACACCCTTAAGTCCAACAGCAATGATTTTGGCGCCAACCTGTTGCGTGATCTATGCAAGGACGGAGAATCGATGGGTAGGGACGAAAACATGGATGGCGCAGGGGATTTGGTTTCCAATGTAGTAACCGAATACAAAAAACTTGAAACCGTTTTGAAGAATATTCGAAAAAATTCAATCAACTGACGCGATTGACTAGCAACCGTTGGAGAATTCCATGACAGAGGTTTGCGCCAACATACTCCTGGTAGACGATGATCGACAGGCCCGTATGAAACTTACTCGTGATCTTGAGGGACAAGGTCACACCGTGAATGCGGTCGACGGCGGCCGGTCGGCTCTTGAAACTCTCGCGACCGAGATGTTTGACCTTATACTGCTTGATATTCTAATGCCTGAAATGGACGGGTTCGAATTGCTCCGGCGGCTCAAGGCAGACGCAAAACTCAGCGCAATACCTGTGATCGTCGTGTCCTCTCTGGAAGACGCGGAAAGTGCCGAGAAGAGCAAGCAACTCGGCGCACAAGCCTACATCAGCAAACCTGTTGACGCCGGCGTCCTCAATGCCCATGTCGTCGAATGTCTCGATCAGTCCGAATGAATCCGGTCGGCCGGGTCATTGTCATATGCCTCCGATAGAGTTCTCGTGAGTATTATTTCATGAACAATTCCGCCCACAGCGTGCTCGTCGTCGATGACAATCGAATGAATCGACTGAAAATGCTTCGAGCGCTCAAAACAGAAAACTATGACTTGCACGAGGCTCCCGGCGGACAAGAGGCCATAGAGATACTCCAATCCCAGGCTTTTGACTTGGTGTTGTTGGACATATTGATGCCGGACATCGATGGCTTTCAAGTCCTCGAGCAGATGCAGGCCGATCAGCGCTTGGCAGAAATACCGGTCGTTATGGTTTCTGCTGTAGATGAACAAGAAGCCGTCGAAAAATGTCTGGCGATGGGGGCGGTGGATTTCATTGCCAAGTCATCCGACGCCGAAACGCTGAAGAATCGCGTCAAGGCTATTCTCGAGGGTGGTTAGGTAGTTCCCTGTGAAAAACCCGCAAGCCGTTGATTTGTCGAACGTTGGCGGAACTTCAAAGCAATAGATTTTGCAAGAATTGGGCATTTTTGAGCTTGTTTTCTTGCGATTTGGGATTCATTTATCG